>ERZ773259.105-NODE-105-length-92376-cov-10.406083_pt1 | contig 92376 bp, 68 predicted proteins | sample MGYA00511961_ERZ773259 | MGnify/ENA primary metagenome ERZ773259 (study PRJEB29015, sample SAMEA2737775) | human gut metagenome | biome: human gut; feature: human-associated habitat; material: faeces | place: China | collected 2012 ...
ATTTAAAACTTATCTTTTATCTCTGTTTTTCTTAACTTAATGACATTGCAGGGAGAGGGTGATCTTGCAAAAATTAAAACATACCAAAGGTGTGCCGGAATTATTTTTTGCAGGAAAGGAAAAGGAACTTTTTCTGGTGATGGAATATATTCTTGGAAATTCGTTGAAAGGATATGGCAGAGTCTGTGGAAAACTTTACAAAAAGAAAAGTTTATTGTGGATGATCAAGATCTGCAAAGTGCTGAATAAGATTCATGAACAAGGAATCATTCATATGGACCTGAAACCGGAAAATATCATGCTTGATCGATCTGGAAATATATATTTGATCGATTTTGGGGCGGCATTGTTTGCGGGAGAAAAATTAAGTGGATATGGAACCAAAAACTATGCATCAAAAAAACAGGCAAAGACAGAAGAAAGAGCAGACGTTTATTTTGATATATATAGTTTAGGAAAAACAATGGAATCTTTATTGAAAGCAACAGATGCTGTTCAAAAGATCATAGAAAAATGCCTGATCGATGACGATGTAAAAAGATATCACAACACAAGGCAGATTCAGGCAGATTTTGAGAGAATCTTGAGAATCTGTCGTATGAAGAAAGGGTTCATGGTGGTGATTGCTGTTTTTTGTATCCAGAATCTTTGGAATCAGATACAGAGGGAAGAGCAAAGAGAGAAAGAAGTCATTGTACAGAAAAAGTCTCAAAGGGAGATAAAAAAGGCAATGGCTTATTTTTATGGAACGGATCAGATACAAAAGAATACACAATTGGCACGAGTGTATCTTGAAAGATGCAGAGGGACGAAAAAGAATGTGTCATCGTATTTGGTGCTTTTAGATGTTTTAGATGGCAGGAGAAATGATATAAGTGCGGAAAAACTTATGAAGATCGTACAGGATTGTCAGACCGATGTGCATGATTTCTGGTCGGCATATTTTTATCTTCATTTTTATACAGTAAATACAGCAAAACTGTCAGAGAATGTATGGAAAGAAGCGGAAAAAATGTTAGAACAGATACAAAAATATCCACAAAAGGAAGAATATCAGAAATTAGTGGAAGCAGACCGGATCGATCTATATGAAAGAGAAGCAGAAAAAGGAGATGATAGAAAGTTTTTAGAGGAAACAGACCGGGTTTTCAAAGAAAATTTTAAAGGAGATCCTGCATGGAAATTGTATGAAAGAAAGCTTGTTTATCTGGAATTAAAACAGCTAGATATCAGCAGGGAGTTTGAACAATTTCTAAAGAAATATCCAAAAGTTATGGATGCCTATGTGGAGTATAGTATTTATTTATGCAGGAACAATAAAATGACACAGGCACAAAGGGTCTATAGGGAAGGTAGAAAACAGACAGGAATGACAAGCAAAAGAGCAGAGGAATTGAGGAGGAAACTTGGGTTATGATCAGAAAATATAAGATATATATCATCATGGGAATCACAGTACTTCTTCTTTTTATGGTTTTACCGGTCAATACGAAGGGAGATTGGGAAATTCCTTGGGACATTACTCTGGAAGGAGAAGGAAATGATCCGGCATTTCGAAGCAGTACAGTGATGGAAATATTTCTGAAAAATGGGACAGCACCAAAGGATATTACAATTTTCGTAAATCAACAGAAAATAAATCCGATCTGGGATTACGAACAAAGTACACAGATCATTTTTCAGGAAGAAGGGATTTATAAGGTTCATATTGTTCATAAAAACGGATATGAAGAAATAAGGCAGGTCACAGTCGAATTAACTAATCCAACAACAGCTAAGATTACAGCGGGAGCGTATACTCCAGGAGCATGGAGCAAAAAGAATGTGGTATTGGAAGCTTATGGAGCCAAAGCAGTTTCTGATATTCAATTTTATGAATATAAAATAGGACAAGATGAATGGAAGCAGATGAAAAATAACAAGTTAGAGATCAGCAAAGATTTTGATGACCTTGTTTATATCAGGGCACTTTCGAAGGCTGGAAGAGAGGGAGTGATCAGTCAGATTCCAGTGAGAGTATGGAAACAAAAACCAGAACTTGCAAAGATCAAATGTGATCAGGAACCTATTGGTGGATGGTATTCGAAAATTCCTGTTTTCTCATATGATCTGAAGGAAAAAGAAGGACCACAGGTGCATCTTTATGCACAGCTTACAGATTTGAAGACAAAAGAGATGCTAACAGGAATTGATCAGATTCCTAGAATTAGGAAGGATGGAAGATATCAGCTTGACATCTATACGAAAGATGAATCTGGAAATCGATCAGAACAACTCTACCAAACGACTTGTTTTGTAGATACAGATAATCCGGAGATTTTTGTCCGGTATCAAAATCAAAAATCAGCAATTTTAAAATACCAGAAAGCTCAGATCATAGTGAAGGATGAAAATCTGAAAAATGGAAATATGATCTTAAGAACATCGGGGAAACAGGTAAAACCATGGAAGTTGGAAGGGGATCATTATGAAACAGAAGTAATATTTTCAAAGGATGGAAAACAGACATTGTCTGTTCAGGCAGAAGATCTGGCAGGAAATAAGATGATCATACAGGAAAAGTCGTTTATCATTGATACACAAAAACCAAGGATTAAAATTCAAGGAATTGACAATGGAAGATCATATTCAAAGCCTGTAAAAATTCAAGTAGATGTGAAAGATCAAAATCTGAATCCAGATAAGACATATATTTATCTTAACGGAAAGAAGATGAATTCCGTTATGATCAAAAAGGATGGATATTATACCATTGATGTGAAAACTGAAGATCTTGCAGGAAATCAAAATAGGTGCAGCAGAAAATTTACTGTCAATCAAAAAGGTATACAGATTCATTTTTTGCAGGAGAATTTAAAGGAAAAACAGATATCAACAAAAAATCTGAAGCCAGGATTTCGCATTGAAAGTCTGGAACCAGTGCAGGTAATGGCATTTCTTGTGAATGGGCAAAAAAAGGAATATCAATGGAAAGAAGATAAAGTTTATATAAAAGATCCTATCACAGAAAATGGGAAATGCAGTGTCAGTCTGCATGTAAAAGACAGTGCCGGAAATGAAAAAACAAGTGAAGAAATACAGTTTTTTTATGACACACAAAAACCGGTGATCAAAATAGAAGGGCTTGATCAGAAATCTGAATGTGAATATGGAAAACAGATCAGCATCCTTCTGGAAAATAAAACAGATCAGTGGGAGAAGGTCATTTTGGATGGAAAAGAACAAAAACTGGAACATCATAAGATCACATGGAAAGAATTGGCTCCTGGAAAGCATGTTCTTCATCTGAAAGCAGTGGATCAGGCAGGAAATAAAACTGATCAAAGGATCACATTTAAGATCACAAAAGTCCTTCCAAAAGCAGTGAAACAAATTGTGGTAAAACAAGATAAAATACCATCAAAAAAAGATGAAAAAAAACAAAAAAACCCCAATTTATGGATTTTATTTCTCATAGGAACAAGCATTTTCGTATCTGTAAAAATGTTTTGTAGTTATAGGAAATCCAGGCATTCTTGAATCTTTTTCATTCTATGTTATAATAAAGGTTACGTATATAGTTCAATCAAATGGAGGAATGGATATTATGGCAGAAGAAGTAAAAGAAACAAGAGAAGATTTCGAAGCACAGTTAGAAGAATCTTTAAATAAAGCATCAACAAATGAAGACGCAGTATGGAACCGTTTAGAGCAGATGAAAGAAGATGGGGATGTTCTGGCATTGACAGTTGGCGGTGTTGTAAATGGTGGAGTTATCGTTTATGTCGAAGGAATCCGTGGATTTATTCCAGCATCTTTATTATCAACAAAATATGTAGAAGATCTGAACGTATGGTTACAGAAAGATGTGGAAGCAAAGATCATCACAGTAGAACCAGAAGAACAGAGACTTGTCTTATCTGCAAAAGCTGTTGAGAAGGAAAAAGAAAGAAAAGAACGCGAGAATAAGATCAATGAATTAAAAGTTGGTACAGTTGTAGAAGGTACAGTTGAAAATATCATGCCATATGGAGCATTTGTTGATATCGGTGATGGAATCAGTGGATTAGTTCATATTTCACAGTTAAGCCAGAAGAGAGTAAAATCTCCAGAAGAAGTTGTGAAAGAAGGAGATGCTGTTACAGTTAAGATCATTAAAGTCGCAAATGGAAAAGTAAGTTTAAGTATCAAAGCATTAGAAGATGATAAAGAAGCAGCTAAGAAAGCAGAAGAAACTGGTGTGGAATACACAGAAGATGCAGCTGGAACAAGTCTTGGTGACTTACTTGCAAATATCAAACTATAGGAAGGAACATATATGGCAGGATCAGGTTTTGGCACAAATTTTCGAATTACAACATGGGGGGAAACTCATGGTGCAGGCGTAGGTGTCGTGGTAGATGGATGTCCGGCTGGATTACCTCTTGAGAGAGAAGATGTTCAGAAATATCTGGACCGCAGAAAACCAGGGCAGTCAAAGTATACAACACAGAGAAAAGAAGGAGATCAGGTTGAGATTCTTTCTGGTATCTTCGAAGGAAGAACAACAGGGACTCCAATCTCCATGGTTGTATATAACAAGGATCAGAGGTCTAAAGATTACAGCAATATCAAAGATATTTACCGTCCAGGACATGCAGATTTTACATTTGACATGAAATATGGATTCAGAGATTACCGCGGTGGCGGCAGATCTTCTGGACGAGAGACGATCGGACGTGTAGCAGCAGGAGCTGTAGCAGCGAAAGTTTTGAAAGAACTGGGAATTGAGATCAAAGCTTATGCAAAAGCGATCGCCGGAATTGAAGTATCTAAGGATCATTTTGACTTTGCGGAGATGAATAACAATCCATTTAACATGCCAGATAAAGAGGCAGCAAAACTTGTACAGGAGAAAGCAGACCAGATGATCAAAGAGATGGATTCCATCGGTGGTATCATTGAATGTCAGATCACAGGAATGCCAGTTGGAATCGGGGAAACCGTTTTTGATAAACTGGATGCAGAACTTTCGAAAGCCATTATGTCCATTGGATCAGTAAAAGGCTTTGAGATCGGAGATGGATTTGAGGCTGCCAACCTGCGAGGGTCAGAGAATAATGATGATTTTATCTGTGTTGATGGGAAGGTAGCAAAAGAGACAAATCATTCTGGAGGAGTTCTTGGAGGAATGAGTGATGGAAGTGCGATCGTATTCCGTGCAGCCATCAAACCGACACCATCGATCGCACAGACACAGAAGACAGTCAATCGTGATCTTGATAATGTAGAGATTGAAATTCATGGCCGTCATGATCCAATGATCGTGCCAAGAGCTGTAGTTGTGGTAGAATCAATGGCAGCTGTTACGATTCTTGATGGAGTTTTAAAGAATCTTGGTGCAACAATGGATAATATTAAGAAAATTTATGGTGAATAAGAATGTATGAATTAATCAAAAAAGACGGAAGAGCAAAAAGAGGCCGTTTAACAACGGTCCATGGTGTGATCGAAACACCAGTATTTATGAATGTCGGGACTGTGGCAGCGATTAAAGGTGCAGTCAGTACAGATGATCTCAAAGATATTGGAACACAGGTGGAGTTATCTAATACATATCATCTGCATGTAAGAACAGGAGATAAGCTGATCAAGGAATTTGGAGGACTGCATAAGTTTATGCACTGGGACCGCCCGATCCTTACAGATTCTGGCGGATTTCAGGTGTTTTCATTGGCGAAGCTTCGTAAGATCAAAGAAGAAGGCGTTTCTTTTGCTTCTCATATTGATGGAAGAAAGATTTTCATGGGACCAGAAGAAAGTATGCAGATCCAGTCAAACTTAGGATCAACGATCGCGATGGCATTTGACGAATGTCCGCCACATCCTGCAACAAGAGAGTATATGCAGAATTCTGTTGATCGTACAACAAGATGGTTGAGACGATGCAAAAAAGAGATGGACCGCTTAAATTCTCTGGAAGATACAGTCAATCCACATCAGATGTTATTTGGGATCAATCAGGGTGGAACATTTGAAGATATCCGAATCGAACACGCTAAAGAGATTTCCAAGATGGATCTAGATGGATATGCATTAGGTGGACTTGCGGTTGGAGAAACACATGAAGAGATGTACAATATCCTTGAAAAGACAGTGCCATATCTGCCAGAAGATAAACCAACTTACCTGATGGGGGTTGGAACACCGGTGAATATTTTAGAAGCAGTTGACCGTGGAGTTGATTTCTTTGATTGTGTATATCCAACAAGAAATGGCCGTCATGGACATGTATATACGAATCAGGGAAAACTTAATATGTTCAATAAAAAATACGAACTGGACCATCGTCCGATCGAAGAAGGATGCCAGTGCCCAGCCTGTAGAAGTTACAGCAGAGCCTATATCCGACATCTTTTAAAAGCAAAAGAAATGCTAGGAATGAGATTATGTGTCTTGCATAACTTGTATTTTTATAATACAATGATGAGTGAGATTCGTCAGGCAATCGAAGAAGGCAATTATAAGGAATACAAGAAACGTAAGATCGATGGCATGATGAACCAGTAATCTTATTAGAAAGATGGAGGAAGAAAATGGATCAGGTTACAATGACAATTCTGATGTTGGTTGTTTGTTTTGGATTAATGTACTTTTTAACGATCAGACCACAGAAGAAAAAAGAAGAAGAATTAAAACAGATGATGGAAACTCTGGAAGTTGGAGACAGCGTGTTGACAACAAGCGGATTTTACGGAGTTGTTGTAGATAAAGTTGATGAAACAACGATCATTGTTGAATTTGGTAACGACAAACATTGCCGTATCCCAATGGAGAAATCAGCAATCCAGGCAATGGAAAAAGCGAACGCATCATCATCTGAAGAATAAGATGAATATTTGATCAAAAGAAAAGAATCTGAGACAGAGAATAGTATCTGTATTTCAGATTCTTTTTTTGTTTCTTAATGATAATTCATCAGATCATCAATCAAATGATCTGGGACAAATAACGGTCCGCGTCCGGTTCCGATTTCAATATCTGGTTTATTCGTTCCATGGAAGTCTGATCCTCCAGTTGCAAGAAGATCATATTCTTTCTGCCATTGGCGAAGTTTTGTGATCTGGCCGATATGATGGGAAGAATGATAAACTTCGATTCCTGCGAGCCCTTCTTCTTTCAGATCATGAATGAGATGTTTGGTATCTTTATTTGAGAATTTATATAAAAATGGATGTGCAAGAACCGGAATTCCGCCAGCATCAAGGATTAATCTTAAGCAATCTTTTGGATCAAAAAATGGTTTTGGAACATAATATTTACACTTTTCACCAAGATATTTGGAAAAAGCCTGATCCATGGAAGAACAAATGCCTTCTGCGATCAAAGTTCTTGCAAAGTGAGCTCGTGTGATCACAGTATGAGGATCACCATTTTGCAGTTTTTCAAGCGTGATCGGATAACCGTCTTTTTGAAAGAGTTCGATCATATCAAGATTTCTCTGAAACCGTTTGTCACGGAGCATGTTCAGCGTTTGATTTAACTGCTGATCCTTATAGTTGATTCCGTATCCTAATACATGAATCTCACGATGAAGTGCATCACATGAAATTTCAATTCCAGGAATGAATTTCAGATCATCTGGAAGATCCATGGCAAGAATTTCAGGAATTCCATCGACAGTATCATGATCTGTCAGAGAAAATCCATATAATCCTTTTGCTATCACTTTTTGAACAATCTGTTTTGGTGTAAAAGTTCCATCGGAACAAGTAGAATGTATATGAAGATCGATCATAGGAAAACTCCTTTCGTATTTTTAATGTCAGTTTATCACAAAAAGGCATAGATTCAAAATACCAGTCATAGATTAAATAGAAAAAGGAGCAATTGTTATGGACATGGGGAAAAAGGGACTCTATATGATACAAAGTCTGGTATTTGCCTACATTGCCACAGGAATTTTATTGTGTCTTCTTGCATTTATCATCTATCAAAGCAATGCAGGAATGAAGATCGCGAATCTTGGAATTACACTTACATATATTCTTGCATCTGTTTTTGCTGGCATGCTGATCGGAAGTAAGATCGGAAAAAAGAAGTTTTTATGGGGATTTGCAGCAGGAATGTTATACTTTATGATCTTGACTTTGATCTCATGGATTTTTCAAAAAAATATCGTTCTGTTTTCCACAGAAAGGATCACAGCATGTTTCTTATGTATTGCAGGAGGAACTTTAGGTGGAATGCTTGCTATTTGAAAATGAATATGATACAATATAGCAAGTTATTTTATGAGAATCAGGAGGACGATAAGATGAAACATATTAAAACTCTGACAAATAAAACATTACAGAACACAGTGAAAAAAGGTGGATGTGGTGAATGCCAGACATCTTGCCAGTCAGCATGTAAAACATCTTGTACAGTAGGTAACCAGACCTGCGAACACAGCAAATAGTCAAATCGAACAAAGACTTTGTGCTTGAGGCGTTCCTTGTGGGCCGCCTCATTTTTTCGATGAAAGAAAATAACAGATAAAGGGAGAAAGAAACAATGGTTCACCAGTATAAAAATAATGGATATAACATGGTCCTTGATGTAGCAAGTGGATCTGTCCATGTGGTTGATGACCTGACATATGAGGTGATTGCTTTATATGAGGATCATACATTAGAAGAGATCATCAAAGAATTATCATCCTGGGATGAGAAAGATGTTAAAGAATCTTATGGAGAAGTTACAGAATTAAAAGATGCAGGTGTATTATTTACAGAAGACTGTTATGAAGAATACATTTGTGGATTCAAAGACAGACCAACAGTTGTAAAGGCACTCTGTCTTCATATTGCACATGATTGTAACCTTGCCTGCCGATACTGTTTCGCAGAAGAAGGAGAATACAAGGGAAGACGTGCATTAATGAGTGCTGAAGTCGGTAAGAAAGCATTAGATTTTCTTGTAGAGAATTCAGGAAATCGTAGAAATCTGGAAGTTGATTTCTTTGGTGGAGAGCCTTTGATGAACTTTGATGTAGTGAAAGAGATCGTTGCATATGGACGTTCTTTGGAAGAAACACATGATAAGAAGTTCCGTTTTACATTGACAACAAATGGTGTATTACTAAACGATGATATCATGGAATTTGCCAATAAAGAGATGGATAACGTTGTATTAAGTGTGGATGGAAGAAAAGAAGTTCACGATTACATGAGACCATTCCGTAATGGAAAAGGAAGCTATGATTTTATTATCGACAAATTCAAGAAATTTGCAGACAGCAGAAACCAGCAGAAATATTATGTAAGAGGAACTTTTACACATCATAACTTAGATTTCTCAAAAGACGTTATGCATTTAGCAGATGCAGGATTCGAACAGATTTCTGTAGAACCTGTTGTAGCACCAGATACAGCAGATTATGCGATCACAGAAGAGGATCTTCCAATTTTGATGGATGAATATGATCTTCTTGCAAAAGAAATGATCAAAAGAGAGAAGGAAGGAAAAGGATTTACCTTCTTCCACTTTATGATCGACTTAACAGGAGGGCCATGTGTTGCAAAACGTTTATCCGGATGTGGTTCAGGAACAGAATATCTTGCAGTGACTCCATGGGGAGATTTATATCCATGCCATCAGTTTGTAGGAGAAGAAGACTTCTTAATGGGTAATGTTTACGAAGGAGTCAAGAAAGATGAGATCGTCAAAGAATTCAAGGCATGTAATGTATACTCCAAAGAAGAATGTAAAAAATGTTTTGCAAGATTCTATTGCAGTGGTGGATGCAGTGCAAACTCTTATAACTTTAACGGTACGATCGATGGAACTTATGAGATCGGATGTAAATTAGAGCGCAAGAGGGTAGAATGTGCATTAATGGTAAAGGCAGCATTGGCATTAGAAGGGGAGACGGAGAATGAAGAAGCGTAATAGCAGCGGCAAGTATATTGCAGGGCTCATTTTACTGATCGCTTTGTGTGTATTTGGAGCATTTATCACAACCAAGGGAATTACAAAGAAGAAGATCGGTCGAGCAAGCAATATCGAACTTGGATTAGACCTTGCAGGTGGAGTTAGTATTACATATGAAGTAGATGGCAAGAATGTATCTGATAGTGATATGAAAGATACTGTATACAAACTTCAGAAGCGTGTAGAAGGGTACAGTACAGAAGCAGAAGTTTATCAGGAAGGAAAAGATCGTATCAATATCGAGATTCCTGGAGTAACAGATGCAAACAAGATTTTAGATGAGCTTGGTAAACCAGGAACACTTTCTTTTGCAGTTCAGAAACAGGTAAAAGTAAAGAAGAATGGAAAAACAACGACTCAGACAACATTAGATACTGTACTGACAGGTCAAAATGTTAAGAAAGCCAAAGCTGTAACTAATCAGAATCAGACAACTGGTAAGAAAGAATATTTAGTTGCACTTGAATTTGATGCTAAGGGAACAAAGGCATTTGCGAAAGCTACAAAAGCCAATATTGGAAAACCAATTTATATTATCTATGATAATCAGGTGATCAGTGCCCCAAATGTACAGGAAGCGATCACAAAAGGAGAATGTACGATCGATGGTATGGAAAGTTATGAAGCAGCAGAGAATTTAGCTTCATCAATTCGAATCGGTTCCTTACCAGTGAAATTAAACGAATTACGCTCTAACGTAGTATCTGCGAAATTAGGAGTGAATGCGATCCAGACAACGGTCAAAGCAGGAGTCATCGGATTTGTACTGGTATGCTTGATCATGATCGTATTTTATGCAGTGCCTGGTGTGATTGCGTGTGTGGCACTTGCGATCTATATGCTGATGATGTTATTAGCACTGAATGGATTTAATGCGACACTGACATTGCCGGGACTTGCAGGTATCATCCTCGGTATCGGTATGGCAGTTGATGCAAACGTTATCATTTATGCCAGAATTCAGGAAGAGATCGGGGCAGGAAAGAGTACAGGAGCAGCGATCAAATCTGGATTCGGAAAGGCAGCATCAGCGATCATCGATGGTAACGTTACAACATTGATCGCAGTATTAGTTTTATGGTTTAAAGGATCAGGAACGGTCAAAGGATTTGCTCAGACACTTGGAATGAGTGTATTGATCTCTATGTTTACAGCACTTGTGATCAGCCGATTCCTTGTATATGCGGCATATCATTTTGGACTTCGCGACAAGAAATGGTATGGAAAACCAAGAACGATCAAAACAAGAGATTTTGTCCGTACAGGTAAGAAATACGTTGCAGTTGCAGGTGTGATCATTTTGATTGGACTTGCTGCACTTCCAATGAATCGAAGCAAGATTGGATCAATCTTGAATTATGATCTGGAATTCTCAGGTGGTACAGCATCTACGATCACATTCAAGGATGACCAGAAAGTCAATGATTCTCTGGAAAAACAGGTTGTGAAAGCTTACGAGAAAGTCAGCAAGTCAACCTCTGTTCAGAGTCAGAAAGTAAAAGCAAACAATCAGATGGTTGTAAAAAGTGTAGAATTGAATCTGAGCCAGAGAAAACAGATTGAAAATACATTAAAGAAAGATTATAAAGTAAAATCTGTAACAACAGAGAATATCAGTTCAACGATCAGTAATGAAATGCAGAGAGATGCATTTATTTCCGTTGTGATCTCAGCGATCTGTATGCTGATCTACATTGCGATCCGATTCAAAGACGTGAAGTTTGGATCCAGTGCGATCATCGCATTGATCAATGACGTATTGGTCGTATTTGCAGCATATTCTGTTGGAAGATTATCTGTTGGTGGAACATTTATCGCATGTATGTTAACAATCATTGGATATTCTATCAACTCAACGATCGTTATCTTTGACCGTATCCGTGAGAATCTGAAACTTCAGACGATCCGGACAAGAGATGATATCAAAGCACTTGTAAATCAGAGTATTTCAAGTACATTGGTTCGTACGATCAATACAAGTTTGACAACATTTGTTATGGTGTTAGCGTTATTCATCTGCGGAGTATCTTCCCTAAGAGAATTTGCATTAGCATTGATGGTTGGTGTCATCGGAGGAGCATTCTCTTCTGTATTCTTAACTGGACCACTTTGGTATATGATGAAGACGCGAATTGGATCAGATGTGATCAAAGAAAATCAGGCAGCCAGTCAAGCACAGCCAGAGAAGATCACAGCAAATCCAAACCGCAAGAAAAAGAAGAAAAAGAAAAGAAAATAAAACATTCAAAAAGAGTATTCAGTAAATACTGGATGCTCTTTTTTATGAAAAATGGAGTAAGATGATGGAACAGTGGTATCTGTATAAGAAAAGGGCTGATTTTAATCAGATTGGAGAAAAATTTAACATAGATCCAGTGATCGCACGGCTGATCCGCAACAGGGATGTGGTTGGGGATGAACAAATACAGCAGTATCTGTATGGAGAACTTTCAGATATTTCAGATCCTTTTTTGATGAAAGGTGTCAAAGAAGGAGTTGAGATTTTGAAGCAAAAGGTACAAGAAGGGAAAACGATCCGTATTATTTCAGATTATGATGTAGATGGAGTTGTCTCAAATTATATTTTGTGGAAAGCGATTCATGATCTTGGTGGAAAGATTGATTTTCAGATTCCAGACCGCATGAAAGACGGCTATGGAATTAATGAAAATATCATTGAAAAAGCAGTGGAAGACCAGATTGATACGATCCTTACCTGTGATAATGGGATTGCAGCAGCAGATGCAGTTGCATACGGCAAAGAACATGGACTGACAATGATCATTACGGATCATCATGATGTGCCATTTGATACCGATGAAGCAGGAATGAGAAAAGAGGTTCTTCCACCAGCAGATGTAGTGATCAATCCAAAGCAAGAAGCATGCAATTATCCGTATCCGTTACTTTGTGGAGCAGGAGTGGCTTTTCAGTTTATGAGGGCATTTTATCAGGCAATGGAAGAAGATGAAAGCCAATTGGAAGAGTTGTTATCCATGCTTGCGATCGCGACTGTTTGTGATGTGGTAGATCTGACAGGAGAAAACAGAATCTTTGTCAAAGAAGGATTACGCCGAATCAAAGATACACAAAATATCGGGTTGAAAGCATTGCTGAATGTGCATGATCTGATGGATAAACAGATACAGTCTTATGCACTAGGATTTATTGTTGGACCATGTATCAATGCGAGCGGACGTTTGGAATCTGCCGAAAAAGCATTGAATCTATTTCTGGAAGAAGATGAAGAGAAGGCAAAACAGACAGCAGAAGAATTAAAAGAACTAAATGATCTTCGGAAAACCATGACAGAAAATGGTGTAAAAGAGGCACTGGGACAGGCGTTCGAACATGAAGCAAAAGGAGATAAAGTGCTTGTATTATATCTTCCAGAATGTCATGAAAGTATTGCAGGTATCATAGCAGGAAGGATCAAGGACCGCTTAAATCATCCAGTATTTGTCTTAACAGATGCAAAAGAAGGAATCAAAGGTTCTGGACGTTCCATCGAAGGATATTCCATGTTTGAAGAGATGATGAAAGTCAAAGAGGTGTTCACAAAGTTTGGGGGACATCCAATGGCAGCAGGATGTTCTTTGGAAAAAGAAAAATTACAGGAATTCCGCAAAAAGATCAACGAGAACTGTACCCTTGAGAAAAAAGATTTTGCAAAGAAAGTACAGATTGATATTGATATGCCAGTTGATTATATTACCATGGATCTGATCCATCAGTTATCTGTTTTAGAGCCATTTGGAAAAGAAAATAAAAAACCATTATTTGCGCACAGAAAGTTAAAAGTGGAACGTGTGAATGTTTTTGGAAAAAATAAAAATGTGATAAAATTAGCATTAAAGAGTAGTCAGGGAACTAGGATTGATGGCATGATTTTTGAGGATGAAAATGAATTTCGAGAGAAAATGGGAACAGCAAAGTATATCACATGTACATATTATCCAGTGATCAATGAGTATCAGGGATATAAAAGTCTTCAGATCAACATTCAAAATTATTTTTTTGTGGAGGAGTAGCATGAGTAAGATAAAATTAGTAGCAATGGATCTAGATAATACACTCTTAGACAGCGAGAAACAGATTTCAAAACACACAGAAGAAGTTCTAAAAGAAGCGATCAGAAGGGGTGTTTATATAGTTCCAGCAACAGGACGTATTTTTAAAGCGATTCCAGAATTTTTAAGAGATATTCCAGGCGTTCGATATGCAGTTTGCTGTAACGGGGCAACTGTTTATGATCAGAAAGAAGATAAGATCATATATACAAATCATCTACCAAAAGAAACGGTATTTTCGTTGTTTGATATTTTGGAAAAATATCATTGTACACGTGATATTTATCAGAATGGGCAAGGGTATATGGAACGATGCTATTTTGACCATCTTGCAGAGTATGGTGTATCAGATCATGTATTAAAACTTGTGAGAGATACAAGACTGCCACTGGATGATCTGCGAAAGTACATTGAAGAGCATCCGTTGGGAATTGAGAAGATCAATGTATTTTTTGATGATATGGAAGAGCGGGAAACTGCAAGACAAGAATTAATCGAGAAAAATATTGCGAGTGTATCAAGTTCTCTGGGAAATAACATCGAAATAAATCAGATTGGATGTGATAAAGGAGATGGACTTTTACATCTGGCAGAGCAAATTGGACTATCTATGGATGAAGTGATGGCATGTGGAGATGCAGGAAATGATACTATGATGATCAAAGCTGTAGGAATCGGTGTTGTTATGGAAAATGGACAACCTGATCTGAAAGAGATCGCAGACTTTGTGACAAAGACAAATAATGAAGATGGTGTTGCATATGCAATTGAAAAATTAGTCTTTGAAGCATAAGATGTGAAAAAAATGTGAACATGGATCATGACCATTCATTTTTATTGACGAGGGTATCCAAAGTGGTATAATAAGTATGTTTAAATAGTTAGGGGGAACAATGAAAGATGAGAAAAACACGTAAAACAGCAGCTGTAGTAGCTCTGTATACGTTTTTGATGCTTGGATCAGTGTCTGTGGTCAGAGCAGATCAGCCAGTCACAAGAGAGCAAATAAGCAGTGAACAGACTGAGACCAAGACAGATTCTTCTGCCCAGACGACAGAAAGTGAAGCAACGACAGAGACAACAACACAGACGACTCAGGCAAAGCCGACAACGGAAGCAACAACGCATACGCATACAGCGGCGACGACGCATACAACGGCTGCAGCAACACATACAAAGAAACATACAGCAGCAACACATACAAAGAAACATACAGCGGTAACGCATACAAAGAAACAAAAGACAAAGTCTGACCAAGATAAGAAGAAAGATAAAAAAGATAAGAAAAAAGACAAGAAAGATAAAAAATCTATCATTCCAAAAGTATATAATGATCATAGTCTTGAGATGAAAGATAAGAAAGAGACGATACAGGGATTTATTTACTTTAATCAGGCAGATGCAGCATGGAATGACAATGGATATCAGATCAAAAGCAGTGGATGCGGACCAAGCGCTATGGCAGTTTGTATCAGTTCGCTGACGAATAAATGGGTAACTCCAGTTGATACAACAGTATGGGCATATAAGAATGGCTATTACAGTAGTGCTGGAGCAAGTCATGAGATGGTCCCAGCACTGGCACAACAGTATAAACTGGAATGTCATGGACTTGGAAGTGATGTCAGCAAGGTTAGAGATGCATTGAAGAAGAAGCATCCAGTAGTAGCACTGATGGGGCCAGGATATTTTACGAAGAAAGGTCATTTTATCGTATTGGTTGCGATCGATGATAATGATCAGGTAACGGTTGCAGATGTTGGAAGCAGACAGCGTACACAGTACAAATATCCACTAAAAGGAGTGATCGCACAGACGAAGTCAGCATCAGCAGGAGGTCCATGCTGGGAGATTTATTCTGATCAAAAGATATCTGCGAAGGCTGATAAGAAGGCAAAGCAGCTGAAAGCTGAGAAGAAATACAGAAGCAAAGAATTTAAAGCAATGTATAATGAGATTAAGTCAGTATTGCAGAAGAATTATCAGTTAGCGGTTCCACTAAAGAAAGGAACACTAGTTAGTGAAGAACAGTTTGTTACGATCACATCCTTAGGAATCAACGATAAAGTTTCCGTAATGGATGCGAGCAAGAAGTTAACAAGTGATGTCGATCTTGATACAGTAGTAGATGAGATTCAGACAGAGGCAGTCAAGGATTCTTTTTGGAATACGATCATGATCGCACCTGACAAAACTAATTTGACAGATAAATAAAATAGTATATATTACATAAAGAAAAGCACAGAATCATTGAGTATGATCAATGATTTCTGTGCTTTTTCTATTCTAAAAAAATAGGAGGAAAGAAAAATGAAGATTCAAAATATGATTAAAAAAATAACGATTGCTGTATTATCTGCAGCAATGATGCTTGCACCTATCGTTAATATCAAAGCGGCATCAACAGATGTGGTTGATACAAGCAAAACCGGATCCATAACGATTCACAAATATGACATGACAGCAGCAAAACAGGCCGGTGTTAATACCAGTCAGTTTACACCAACAGGAAAACAGGATGCTGCAGCGGAAGCAGCCTTGGAAAAATATGCGATCAAAGGTGTGGAATTTAGTTATCTGCGAGTTGGAGATGTTGAACAGCAGAGTGAGAATGGAAAGATTCAGATGATCTATGAACTTCCAACCACAATACAGCAGATTTTGGGTTTGACATCTTCTGATGCAGCTAAAATAGAAGGAAGCAAGACATATTTCGCAAGCCAGCAGATCAATGAGAAACTTGCCAAGGCATTAGAAGATAATACGGTAACGAAAGATAAATTAGAAGATTACATGGGAAAGAATGGGACAGCCATGGATGAGACTAATGCTAATGGTGTGACAAGTAAAGACAAATTGCCACTGGGTCTTTACCTGATCGTTGAGACAAAGGTACCAGAAAATGTAACTTACACAACAAATCCATGGTTTGTACAGTTGCCATCCACGGATTCTAAGGGAGATGACTGGTTCTATGATGTAATCTGCTATCCAAAGAATGAAACTGGAAATCCAACACTTGACAAAAGAGTACGCAATAATCCAGATCAGGACAATGTAACAACTGCCAATACAGACAGACTGGCAGATTTTACTTCTGCAAGAAATGAATACAAATACCAGAGTACCGTGACAGCCTCTAAAGCAGAAAGACTGGATTATCAGTTCATTTCCAAATTGCCACATATCACATCATCAACAACCTATCTGTCAACTTATACATTTAACGATACAATGGCAAATGGAATGACATATGGGAAAGATGCCGTGATCGCAATCTATGAAACTAAGGATGCAGCGGACAGAACAAATGTGAACAATGTTGAGAAGAGTGGTGCATTGGCTGTATGGAAGAGTTCCGACACGGATCCAAAGTTTGCAGCAACATACGGAAAATCTGGAAACGATCCTGCAATGAAGATCGAGATGACAAAAGCAGGACTTAATGAGTTGAATAAGAAATATTCTGATAAATATATCGTTATATACTATACAGCTAAGGTGAACACAGATGACAGCGTTATTCTTGGTGATAAAGGAAATCCAAACGATGTATCCCTTACGTGGAAGAGAACAAATACGAATTATTATGATATTTTAAAAGACAAATGTATCGTATACTCTTACGGATATGATCTGACAAAGAAATTTTCTGACAGCAAGGGAGATGCAACAAAGGTTAAATTCGTTGTAAAAAATAAGACAGATAATTACTATCTGGTAGCAAGAGCAGATAGAGCAGGTGTTTATCAGGTAACAGGAAAGTCTGCAAAAGAAGCTGATGCGACTCAGTTTAGTCCGTCTTCTGATGGAAAACTTGTGATCAATGGGATCGAAGGAGATGAATATGGATTTACAGAAACACACTCTGATGCAGGATACTCCCTGTTAAAGAAAGAAGTGATCGTTAAGGTCAAAGAGACAAAAGCAGATATCACACCAACCGAAGCAAATATCACAGGGATCCAGAGTAAGTCTGATGCAGATTCCACAGCAAATGATGGAGTTCCTAATGGTGCGGTATTAAAGAATGATGTGACGGTTCAGACTACAGCAGCGAGTGCGACTGTGGATGAGACAAAGGCAACGATGACAAAACACGATGATTCTGGAAATGCATATATCAATATGCAGATCACAAATCAGAAGCAGTTCATGCTGCCAATGACAGGTGGGGCAGGAAACTATCTTCTGATCATTGCAGGGGTTGTTGTTGCTGGATGTGGGATCTTGATCTTGAACAAAAACGGAAGACGATCACAAAGATAAAATGAAACAAAAGATCATACCGATTCTGGTTATTCTGGCCGGCTTTTTTCTGCTGTCTTATCCATTTGTAAGCAACTATCTGTTTGAAAAGAGTGCAGGTTCGACAGTGGAAAGTTATCAGGAAAAGGCAGCCGGAATGGATCAGGCGATCATAAAAAAAGTAATGGATGAAGCGAAACAGTATAATGGGGAATTGCTGCGATCTTCAATACAGTTGACTGATCCGTTTAAGGAAAAACGCTTAGATGGAGAGACGGTTCATTATAACAGAATATTAAATATTGATGGATCATCGATTATGGGATATTTAAAGATTCCTTGCATTTCAATTAATATGCCGATCTATCATGGGACAAGTGGGACAGTTTTGGAACATGGGATCGGACATCTGGCTGCATCTTCCTTTCCGATTGGAGGAAAAGATACCCATGCGGTGCTGACTGGACATACTGGGCTTAGTTCTGCAAAAATCTTTACAGATCTGACAGAGATGAAAAAGGGAGATTTCTTTTTTATACATGTATTGGATAAAAAGCTTGCTTACCGTGTGGATCAGATCACAGTCGTGGAACCACAAGATACAAAGGAACTTCAGATCATGGAAGGAAAAGATCTTGTAACATTGGTTACTTGCACACCCTATGGAGTCAATGACAAGCGTTTATTAGTCCGAGGAGTTCGCACAGCTTATCATGCAAAAGAGGAAGAGATAAGAGCAAGAAATCATCATTCGCAATGGATGGAAGTTTACAAACGGGCCATCTTTGCAGGACTATTGATCATTTGTGTATTGATCGCAGCCAGAAAAGTATATGAAAAGATGAAAAGAAAAAGCGGGGAAAGGAGATATGGGTGAAACAAAAGATCATAAATATTGTTGGAATCTTTTTTCTGGTAATAGGGATCACGTTACTGCTTTATCCGGAGATCATATCATATCTGAAACAAAAACAGTCCGATCAGACGGTGAAAGAACTGACGCAGAGGAGAAGCAAAAGAAAACAGGATGATCTACTGTATCAAAAAGCAGTCCGCTATAACAGGAAGATATTCAAAGAAAAACAAGCAGGACTAAAGGATGTATTCAGTTACCGCAGTGCACCGATCGTCTTAAGAAACGAAAAAAATACCTTCGGTTACATTAAGATACCGAAGATGAAACAGAAACTTCCATTATATCTGGGAGCGACGATGGAAAATATGAGAAAAGGAGCAGCGATCATGGGACAGACATCCCTGCCAGTAGGACAAAAAGACAGCAACTGCGTGATCGCTGCACATCGGGGATATCGGGGAATTCCGTATTTTCGGGACATCGAACAGTTAAAAACAGGCGATCAGGTGATCATTAGAAATCCATGGGAAAGACTGGATTATCGGGTTACAAAGATTAAAGTGATCGATCCATATGATATGGACAAGATTCTGATTCAAAAAGGGAAAGATATGGTCACACTTATAACCTGTCATCCGTACCGAGGACATGGAAGATACCGGTATGTGGTGTACTGTATGAGGAATCATGGACAGAAGATCAGGAAACAAAAGGAAGATAGATAAAAATAGATGGAGAGGAGGATGTGATGAAGAATGCAAAAAAGATCTTGGAAAGAAAACGAAAGATCGTAGTGGTATTAGTGGTCATGGTTTCATTTGTTTCCGTTCTGGCATGGTATCAGATGAAGAAGGCACATGCTTATCAATCATATAATACAGGAGGAAACAAACATTTTAAAGATGGACATTTAACAGTGAACATTAATGGACCAAATGGGAAAAGTGATAGTCTGACAATGTATATTCATAGTGATGAATATGAAAAAAATAAAAATGTCAGCGGTGGGACATTTAATAATTCCAGACATCCATATACGGTAACGACGTATTCCGATGGAGGCGGAGATTATAAGCTTACAGTGAATAAACAGACGATATATTCAGAGAAGAACAGTAACAACAACTATACACTTTTAACGATCAAGGTCTGGTATCTGTTACCGGCCCATGAACAGCATCGATCCTGGGAATGGGTAACGGTGGATAAACCAGTATTTTCAGATCCGAGCAAGGATATAACGCTTTATTGCGGAGGAAATGATGGATTTTGGGAAAATTCCTATCATGATACTCAAGAACATTGGAAATCAGTAAATATCCATGTAAGTACTGGATTGGTCGGAGTGGCTTCTGCTGACAGAGATGGATGGAAAACTTATGACTGGTGTTCTATAAATCTGAATCTGGAAAAGCCAAGCCGCAGCATTTATTACAACGGAAATGGTGGAGATGGTGCGGACGTAACATGGAATTTTACCGATGGAGATAATTTTTCATTTCCAAATGTATCAAGGAGAGGTTATACCTTGACAGGATGGCTGGATGAAGGAACAAAATGGATGTCCAATACAGGCTGGCTGGTATGTGGTAATTATACAGAGACAGCCCAGTGGACAGCGAATACATACACTGTAAACTATGATGGAAATGGAGAAGATTCTGGATATGTGAATGATGGAACAGCCACGTACGATCAAAATTACAGCTTTGCTGAGAATGGATACACGAAAAAAGGCTATGCCTTTGTTGGATGGAATACAGATAAACATGCGGTGAGAGCACGGTATTCTCCAGGAGAGACGATCACATGGAGTAACACGGAGGGTATGACACTTTATGCTGTCTGGTCCAAGAACTCTTATGAAGTAACATTTGATGGAAATGGTGCATCAGGTAGCAAAAAGACTGTGGAATTAAAATATGGACAGGATGATATCCTGCCAGCAAATACATTTGAACGGCCGGGATATACCTTCCTTGGATGGAGTGAAGATCCGAATGCGATCAAAGCAAAATATACCGACAGACAGTCAGTCAATACTCTCTGCGATGCTGGACAGATTTGTGAATTGTATGCTGTCTGGAAGAAAACAGATGGATCATTCGATACACACAACATTATTCATGATGACGGCATGTTTAATGGCTCGATCGAACTGGAAGGACAGAATGGAACTGGATTTTCGAGAGACCACGTAGATTCTGAATATGGAAGGATCGACAAGGAAGGACAGCCAGGATATTTCACAAACCGTTACAAGTAAAAAGGGGGAAGAAAGTTTGAAACAAATGAAGACGATCTGTAAAAAGATATCGGTAAGTATTCTTACCCTCCTGATGATCATGACAATGTATCTGAGTGGTTCAGGGGAATCACTGTTCCTGAATAACAGTGACGTCAAGGCTTTCACAGGAGAAGCCAAACTGGTGATGAGCCAAGCATTATCAAGTAATAAGATCTCAGAGATCGATCGGCCTGCATCAGAAGGTCTGTGGAGTATGACAGCTGACGGCCGTAGAGTGTTTTGCTTAAACTCAGGAAAGACCATGTGTTCTGGAGATACCTTAAAATACAAGACGATCAATGCAGCAACTTATGAAAAAAAGGGAATTGCAAAAGCATTAAACTGGTATTTCAGGTCAAGCGGCAAGAATACAAAAGATCTGTCATTGTGTCAGGCATACATCTGGGCATGTGGACATGGAGCGAATAAGCAAAATACCGTTTATCAGGCAGGAAAAAATGTGGACAGGGGTTATTCGCAGAAAGATGCAAAAAAGTTCTGTAAAATGATCAGTGATCAGGATCCAGAAGGAACGATCTATTATTATACAGTGAAGAAATGTGTGAAAAAGAAGAAACTGGATTCCCATCAGGTTTTGTTCGGATTTCGTCATACACCGCCAGATATTGAAAAAGCGAAAACGAGTGCAACAAAGTCAGGAACCAGCCCAGATAATGTAAGGATCAAGATCAAAAAGAAAGATGCGGAAACAAGAGCAGGGCTTTCTGGAGCAGTATTTCAGATCTATATGGATGGGAATTATCAAGGAAGTGTAACAACCGATGACAATGGAGAAGCTTCTTATACTGTTCAAAGAACGGTAAGTTATAGTGTGACATCAACGAAAAAGACTTATGTAAAGAATTGGAACGATCTTTCAAAAAGTCAGCAAAAAGAAGCGACAGATAATGGCTGGTACGATTCTTCGGCAAAAGCATATGCTGTGGCAATGCAGGAAGCACAAAAACTTGCAGAGCAGAAGATTTCAGCCTTAAAGAGTGCCTCGGTCCACACTTGGATGGTCAGGGAAACAAAATCCGCATTCGGACACCTGATCCCAGATCAGACAGATCAGAGCAAAGTGGAACAGGGTGGAGTCAGATCATTCACATTTAACTATACCAATGAATTTCAAAAGAGTGATCTGGAAATCTTTAAACAGGGAACTGTAAAGAATAAACGAGGGGATCTAGGAGTTGAAGCAAACTTGCAGAATGCTGTCTATGAGCTATATGCTGACCATGATATCACAGGCTCCGATAACAAGAGTGTTGTCTATAAAGCAGGAACACTTGTGACACAGATGGTAACTGATGCGGATGGTTATGCAAAAGTGACAGATCTGTATCCGGGATATTACCGTTTACATGAGAAGTATGCTCCGTTGGGATATAAGGTATCTAGTAATGATATATCAGTCACGGTCGATAAAAATACATCCCAGTATCTGAAAGAAGAGCAATATGAAGGAACAATACAGGTTGTAAAGACGTTTGGCGGGGAAAATGTTCCAGAAGCACAGGCAGTTTTTGAGGTTTATGATTCCAAGAATAACTTAAAACAGACGATCACAACGAATGACAAAGGGATCGCAGAAACAGATTTACTTCCTTATGGAGCTTACCGTATTCATCAGACGAAAACGACCGATGGATATGATATGGTACCGGACAAATGGGTAAGCATTGATGGATCTAAAATGATCTATAAGGTTGAATCAAACGATCCAAAGCAGCATGCAGGGATCATGTTGACAAAGGTTACAAGGATTAGTGATAAGGAAACTGGAACTTATACAAAAAAAGAAGAATATAAGGCAGAATTCCAGATCATCGATCAGTCGACAAAGAAAGTCATAGAAACATTGATCACGGATGAAAATGGTGCAGCTCAATCTGGAAAGTTAGATCCTGGCATCTACACGGTTCATCAGACAAAAGGAAGTGATAATTATAAGATCGCTGATGATTTTGATGTAACGATCAAAGATGGCGATAAGAAATTTAAAAAATTTGAGCTGGATAATTATTATAATGGAAACAAGATCCGGGTCAGAAAAACGATGGTCAAGAATGGAAAGTCTAAACCAGAATCAGGGGCTGAGTTTGTTGTACTGGATGAATCTATGGTGAAAGATTTCAAGGATCAGACATTGGCAACGTCACAGGACAGGCTTCATTACATTGAAAAACTGAAAAAAGATAATAGAGATGCGATTCTTGGAACATTAGTCACAGATTCCGAAGGAAAGGCAGCGATGCTCCTAAAAGATTTCGTAAAGAAGACAGGGTTTATAGTCGTGCAGACCAGAGGTGTCGAAGGCTATGACCTTGCGCTACCGCAGTATTCCACAGAAATGAAAGCATCGATCGAGGATGAAGTCAAAGTGTATGAATTCGTTTTAAAAGACGATTATACAAAATCCGCAAAGATTTCGATCAAAAAGCAAATGTCCGTAAATAAAGATAAGTATGTACCGGAATCTGGGGCGGAATTTCAGATCATTGATCCGCATGGAGAAGTGGTCGATACTCTGATAACTGATGAAAAAGGAGAAGCAACTTCAATCTCGTTAGCGATCGGTGTTTATACATTGCATCAGATCAAGGGTGATCCAAAGCATGAAATGATGGAAGATGAAGATGTGGTTTTGATCAAGTCTGATGTCCATAAGACAGTCACGTTTGGTCCGTATAAAGATGATGAAAATAAGATCAGGATCGAACTAGTCAAACGTTCATCAGAGACAAAGAAGCTGTTAAATGATGCAGTCTATGAAATCTATGATGAAGATCAGGATATTGTGGCAACTTTGACTACAGGAACGAGTGGAGATGGAACTGCAGAGTGCTATCTTCCATATGGAAAATATACGATCAAGGAAACTGCTGCGTCAGCAGGCTACAACATGGATGACGCAGAAGAAAAATCTTTTGAGTTAAGCGGGGAATCCACAAGCATCAAGATCACGTACGATAATGCTGGAAATGGAAGCTGCAGGTTTGAACAGATGGATACGCCAGTCTATGGAGAAATTACGTTCAGTAAGACGGGAGATATCTTAACAGATTATGACAAGGATTCTCAGAGTTTTATCTATGACAACGATCAGATCGCAGGAGCAGTCTATGGGCTGTATGCGGATGAGAATATCAAGAAAGATGACGGAACGCTCGTCTGGAAGAAGGACGAACTGATCGATCAAAAGACAACGACAAAAGAGAAGGAGATCCATTTTACAAGAAAGGATATGGATGGAAAAGAAACAACTAACTTCTATTTAGGAAAGTATTACATAAAAGAGATCAAGTCTCCGACAGGCTATATCAAAGATCAGGAAAAACATGAAGTAGAACTGACATGGGATACAACTGCAGGAAGTATCAATGATATTCGTGATGATGATAAAGTACCAGACAAGGAAGATCCGTTTGGAAATGAAGACAATAATGTAAGTACAGGTATTTATGTGTTGGAAAAAGGCGAAAAATTGAACCAGAAGATCAAGGATGCGGAATCTGTGACTTTCACGTGGAAGAGTGCACCAGAAGGAGCTGTGACAACGGATGTTTCTCAGAATAAAGATGGCAGTATTGTGCTTTGGAACGATGATGGAGATTGTTATATCTCAAGTCAAAGAGCCGGACAGGTCATCTACATGAATGCAATATCATCTAAAATGTTTAAAAATTGTAGGAATCTCACAGAGATCAATTTTAAAAATATTGATACATCCGCAGTCGTGGATATGAGTCAGATGTTTTATGCCATGGATTCCATCAAAACACTCGATCTTTCATCTTTCAACACCTCCAATGTAGAAGATGTCAGCCAGATGTTCTATGGAAATCCAGTTCTTAAGACAACATATGTCATGGATCAGATCTTAAAGATCGAAGAAGATAAGTTTATCGAGGAACAGCCGTTAAAGATCGTTGCCATGCCAAAGAACAAGTTCTTAAAAGGTGATAAATTCAAGGCAGAGGACTTTAGCTGGAGAATCCTTTATGATGACGATGGAGCAGAAGATGTGGAAGTGACGGATAAAGATGTGGCATTTACACCGACATATGCAGAAAAATCAGGAAAATACGAGATCAATATCAGTTTTAACAACCAAGGATCGTATAAAGATCTGCCAGAGAAAACGATCAAGACTACGGTAGAGGTTCTGGATCCAGAAGAGGAAGATATCGCCTTAAAGGTTGCAAAGAAAGCAAGTATTCATGTCAAAGCTAATGATACTCTGCAAAAATACGGCATCCATCTGATCAAGACCGATCAAGACGGAAACAAGCTGGCGGGAGCCATATTTGCCTTAAAAGCGAAAACAGATATCGTTAATAGCAAAGGAGAAAATATCTTTAAGAAGGGTGATACGATCGCCACCACTACATCACAGGATGATCAGTTTGAATATCTGGAGTTTATTGGATTGCCGACCGATATCTATGCAAAGGATGGAACAGACAGTGATATGTATGAGGTAGAAGAAATCTACGCACCAGATGGATACGAGAAATCGGACAAGACATTAACATTTAAGGGTAAAGTGATCAATGATACGAAAGAAAATCTCATTCATGATGTAAAAGCCGAGAATAATACGGATAATGATACAACAACATATGTGCATGATTCAGATACTTTAGTCAACCAGAAACTGGATTATATTGCATTGAAGAAGATATGGGATGATCATGACAATGCAGCAAAGATCCGTCCAGATGTTGTTACGATCAAGGCAACACATAAGACAACAAAAGAAGTAAAGGTGTATACACTGACAAAAGATAATAACTGGACAATGTTTACGGATATCAAGAAGGATGATCGTGAAAAGTGGGAGTTTCATGAAGATGTTCCCGAAGGTTATACTTTGACGAGTACACACTGGAATGATGCGATGTATGTGATTTCGTTTACGAACTTCCATGAAAATCCAGAATATGTCGATATCAATGTACAAAAGGTTTGGGAAGATGGTGACAATGGAGATGATCTGAGGCCGATATCGATCAAAGCTCAATTATATAGAAATGGTGAGAAATACAAGAATGCTATTACATTAGACGAAACAAATAACTGGTCAGATGATGTAACATACCATTGCCTCGATAAGTATGACAAAGCTGGCGAACCATTTGAGTATGAAGTGAAAGAAGAAGTCTATGATAATCTGACAGGTAATGCAAAAACAGGATATGTCGATACTTACGAGACAAATGAGACAATAGATGATGATGGTACAACAACGAAGAATATCATGATCACGAATACGCATACACCAGATACGACGAAGAAAAAGGTTAAAAAGGTATGGAATGATCATGGGAATAAAGATGGCATACGCCCCAAATCTGTTTTAGTTAAGCTGTTAGCTGATGGTAAAGTGGAAGAAACATTGATGCTCAGTGCGAAGAATAACTGGAAAGCGTCCAGTAAGGTACTTCCTGTGAAAGTCAATGGAAAAAAAGTCAATTATACATGGAAAGAAGTCGAAGAAGGATTGATCACGGGAGAATCTGAGATCGGATACAGACCAACCTATGATACGGATGAAAATGATCAGGATCTTACAGTGATCACAAACACACATGACCGTACAGGGCCGAAAGGAAGCATTACGATCACAAAAGCATTGGACCCAGGTAATCTGAATATGGATGTTGGGGATCCGACTTTTATATTTACACTGACTGGAACCGATGTCTATGGAAAGAAACACAGTTATGAGAAGAAAGTCAAATTCACAAAGGCAGAGGTTGAAAAACAGATGAAAGATCATCCAGGAAATCTGATCGAACTGTCTGTGACGTTTGATGATCTGGAATATGGCACTTATACGTGTAATGAAGGAGGTATGATCAAGTATTTCAAATTACTCAATATTACGAGTAACAGCAGCAATGCAACGATCGATCAGGAAAAAGAAACTGTGACGTTCGATATTGGACCAACTGGAACGACAGCTAAAGCACAATTGACAGGTGGAGCGAAGTTTATGAATCAGATGATCCAAGGATCTGTAAAACTTATCAAGAAAGATTCTAAGGGGAAATCATTAAGAGATATCGAATTTGTGATCACATCATCTGATGGAGCAGAAGTAGCGAAGGCCAAAACAGATTCTGCTGGAGAAGTCACTTTTGATGGACTGCTCCCTGATACTTATACGATCACAGAGACAAAGACAGTGGTTGGAAAGAATCTGTTAAAAGAACCAATCATCGTTACACTGCCAATGACGATGTCACAGGCAGAGGTGGATAAACAGAATGTGGATACAAGTAAAGCGATCAAACAGGGAAATGATTATTACTTCTATCATCTGACGTACAATGTTATGAATGATTCTATATTGGATCTTCCAAAGACAGGTGGACGGACAGATGAGCTTTCATTTATAGGAGGAATCATTCTGATTTTAGGAGGATTATTTTTATTGCATAGAAAATTTCGATGAAATCCGAAAAAATATAAAAAAATAAATTATGAAGAAACCACGTAAATAAGCCATTTTTTACGTGGTTTCTATCTATAAAATAAAAATATCAAAAAAAAATTAAAAAAAGTGTTGACATTCATCGAAAATAAGAGTATATTATATTTTGTCGTCAGGCAAGAGAGCTTGAGAGACACAAGGGATCATAGCTCAGCTGGGAGAGCATCTGCCTTACAAGCAGAGGGTCATAGGTTCGAGTCCTATTGGTCCCACTATCCATGAACTACATGGATGAATTTCATAACATATGGCGATGTAGCTCAGTTGGCTAGAGCATACGGTTCATACCCGTAGTGTCAGCAGTTCGAATCTGCTCATCGCTACTTTCAGACATATTCGATATGAATATGTCTTTTTTTCTGCTAAAAATCATGATAAAAGAGTGAAATCATGTTATAATAAAAACAAAAAAAGGAGAGCAAGAATATGCGTGTAGGAATGGGATATGATGTCCATCAGTTAGTAGAAGGAAGAGACTTGATCTTAGGCGGAGTAAATATACCATATGAGAAAGGATTATTAGGACACTCAGATGCTGATGTTCTGCTGCATGCGATCACAGATGCGATCCTTGGGGCAGCAGCATTAGGAGATATCGGAAAGCATTTTCCAGACACAGATCCTGCATATCATAATGCAGACAGCATGAAGTTGTTAGCAGAAGTTGTAAGATTGATCGAGGAAAAAGGATACGAGATTGGGAATGTGGATGCGACAGTCATTGCACAGAGACCAAAGTTATTAAATTATATTCCAACAATGAAAGAAAATATCAGTAAGACCCTCAAAGTAGATCCAGATCAGGTGAATGTCAAAGCAACGACAGAAGAACATTTAGGATTCACAGGAGAGGGACTCGGGATCAGTGCACAGGCAGTGTGTCTGCTGAATGAAACAAAATAAGAATAAAGGAAATAGCATGGAGATCGTTTATCAGAAAAACAAAGACAAACAGTCAGTATATGACATGTATCAGAAGATTTTTGAAGATCCAGAGCCGTTTGCACAATATTATTTTGAAGAGATATATGCAACGAATCAAGTGATACTGGCAGAAGAAGACAACAAGATCTTAGGAATGCTCCATTTAAATCCATATCACATAAGAGCAGGAAAGAAGACATATACATTAAATTATATTGTAGCAGTTGCGGTGTGGAAGGAATATAGAAGAAGAGGCATCATGGCAGAGATGCTTAAGAAGTGTTTCAATGATATGCATGAGCAGCAACAGCCATTTACGTATCTGATGCCTGCGAATAAAGCATATTATGAACCATTCCAGTTTCGATTTGTGATGGACTGGGAAGAAACAATAATCGATGATCATAACATTTCATATACAGATGATACAACGGATAGAAATCATAAGATCATTCATATAATGGCAGAAGATTATCAGACGATCCAGAATTTTTTAGAGCGGTTTATGGAACAATACAAGATATATACAGTTCCGGATGAACCATACCTGAGACGACTGGAAAAAGAAAGCCAGAGTGGAGATGGAAGCCTCTTAGCTTATTATGAAGACGATCTGTTACAAGGCGTATTTGCAGAAAGTTTTGAAGAAGATGAAGTATATATCCGATGGGCGTATTCTTTAGAGCCAGAACATATGATTAACCAGATCAAACAACGACACAAAGGTAAGAAGATTTATATCACAGAAGGAAATTTATTCAAGGGAAATTCAATAGGAAAGGATTTTATACAAAGCAAAAAAGTACCAAAGATCATGGCAAGGATCACGAACCTTACTGCTTGGGGAGAGATCTTGCAAGGAAAGAACGATTTTACATTCAGGATATTGGTGAAAGATCCATATATCAAGGATCAGAATGGAGTATTCCAGTTTCAATGTCTGAATCATAAGATATCCATTCAACGTGCAGACATACCACAAGATGAGACATTAGACATACACACAATGGACGCACAGGGATGGGAAGATGAAATTTCAATCGACGAGCTGACACAGGTGTTTTTTGACTACGATGCAGGACAGATATTAAAAGAGCATGAGTATCTAAAAGATATCGTGCCGGCTGGCCCAATCTATATTTCAGAGGAGGTATAAGCCATGAAGTTAATGTTTATCGGAGCGGATCATGAAGTGACCGGAAGCTGCCATTATGTGGAAGCCTGCGGCAAAAGATTTATTGTTGACTATGGAATGGAACAAGGGTTAAATGTATACGAGAATGTTGATCTTCCAGTGAATGCAGGGAATCTTGACTTTATCCTGCTGACACATGCACATATCGATCATTCAGGACTGATCCCACTGTTGTATGCAAAAGGGTTCAGAGGAAAGATTTATGCGACAAGAGCAACAACCGATCTATGTGAGATCATGTTGCAAGACAGTGCACACATTCAGGAATTTGAAGCGGAGTGGAAGAACAGGAAAGCAAGGCGATCTGGAAAACCAGAAGTTGTACCGATCTATACGATGGATGATGCGATCAATGTCATGCAGTATTTCGTGCCATGCCCATATGGCAGACAGATTGAAGTTGCTGACGGCATTACGATCAAATTTACAGATATCGGACATCTGTTAGGATCTTCCAGCATTGAAGTATGGTTAAGGGAAGCAGATGTGGAAAAGAAACTGGTATTCTCTGGAGATATCGGAAACTTTAACCAGCCATTGATCAAAGATCCGAGCTATACGAGAGAAGCAGATTATGTTATTATGGAATCTACGTATGGTGACCGTTATCATGGAAAACATCAGGATTATGTGACAGAATTGACCGATGTGATCCAGAGGACCTTTGATCGAGGCGGGAATGTCGTGATTCCATCATTTGCAGTTGGAAGAACACAGGAGCTGTTATATTATATCCGCCAGATCAAGGCCGAAGATAGGATTAAGAATCATGGAGATTTCAAAGTTGTTGTAGACAGCCCATTGGCAGTGGAAGCGACGAAGATCTTTAATATGAATATTGACGAGACATATGATGAGGAAGCTATGGAATTAGTGAAACAAGGAATTAATCCGATCACATTTTCCAATCTTCGTTTATCCATTACGACAGAAGAATCAAAGGAGATCAACTTTGAGACAGAACCGATGGTGATCATTTCAGCATCCGGAATGTGTGAAGCTGGACGAATCAGACACCATTTAAAACATAACTTGTGGAGATCAGAGAATACGATTATATTTGTAGGATATCAGGCATATGGAACTCTGGGAAGATCACTGATCGAAGGAGCCAAAGAAGTAAAACTGTTTGGTGAGGTGATCAAAGTGGCAGCAGATATCGTACAATTAGAAGGTTTAAGCGGACATGCAGACAAGAACGGGTTATTAAAATGGGTCAATAGTTTCGAGAAGAAACCAGAAGAAGTATTTGTAGTTCATGGAGAAGATGCGGTCTGTGAAGCATTTACATCATGCTTAAAAGATGAGTACAAATTCAAAGCCAGAGCACCATACAGCGGAGATGTGTTTGACCTTATTACAGGCGAATGGACTGAATGGGGATCAAGAGAACGCATCCAGAAGAAACCAAAACAGAGCAGTGCTTATATCAGACTTCTTACAGCCAGCGAGCGTTTGAAATCTGTAATTGAGCACAATGAGGGTGGAACGAACAAAGACCTGGGCAAATTTGCTGACCAGATCATCGCCCTTTGTGACAAGTGGGAAAGGTAACAATGCAAGAGACAAAACGTAAAACAGAAGATGCAGTGCGTATAAATAAATATTTAAGTCAGGCAGGAATCTGCTCCAGAAGACAGGCGGATACTTATGTCGAGGAAGGCAGAGTCGAAGTCGATGGAGAAGTTGCAGTAAGCGGAACCAAAGTACTTCCGGGGCAGAGCGTGACATTTGATGGAAAGCCGGTAAAGATTCAGGAAGATCTGATCTTTCTGGCTTTTCATAAGCCAAGAGGAATCGTATGCACAGCAAGTAAAGAAGAGAAAGATAATATTATCGACTATATTAACTATCCAACAAGGATCTATCCTATAGGACGATTAGATAAGGATTCTCAAGGATTGATCCTGCTTACCAATGATGGTGAAGCAGCCAATCAGATCATGAAAGCAAGAAATTATCATGAAAAAGAATACGAAGTAACAGTGAATAAACGAATTACGAATGAATTCATTCATGATATGAGGAATCCAGTACCATTAGATGAGATTAATGCAGTAACAAGAAGATGCAAAGTTATAAAAGAAGGACCAAACGAGTTCAGGATCATCTTGACACAGGGATTAAACCGGCAGATCCGAAGAATGTGTGAACACTTTGGATACCGTGTAACAAAACTTAAGAGAGTCCGTGTTATGAACATTAAACTCGGCGATTTGAAAGAAGGAAGATATCGAAAATTAACTCCGGATGAATTACGAGAGTTAAAGAAGGAGCTAAAAAGTGAATGATTTAGACAGAATGAAAGAACTCATTCATACACTAAATGAAGCAGGGAAAGCTTATTACCAGCAGAATAAAGAAGTTATGAGCAACCTCGAATACGATAAGATGTATGATGAACTTTTAGAACTAGAGAAAAAGACGAACACTGTTTTATCAAACAGTCCAACGATCCATGTAGGGTATGAATTGATGACAGCATTGGAAAAGGAAGCACATCCATCTCCGATGTTATCATTAGACAAGACAAAGGAGCCAGATCAGCTGGCAACATGGCTGAACGGCCAGGAAGGAATCCTGTCATGGAAACTCGATGGTTTAACGATCGTTCTGACCTATGAACATGGAGAACTCCTCAAAGCCGTGACCCGTGGAAATGGGGAAGTTGGAGAAGTTGTAACAAACAACGCAAGGGTTTTTGAAAATGTTCCAAGACACATAGCATATCAGGGAACATTGGTCATTCGTGGAGAAGCGATCATACCATATTCAGATTTCTATAAGATGAACGAAGAAATCGAAGATGTTGACAGTCAGTATAAGAACCCAAGAAACTTATGCAGTGGTTCCGTCAGACAGTTAAACAATGAGATCACAGCCAAACGCCACGTTCATTTCTATGCGTTCAGTGTCAGTGATGTTGAAGGCATGGATTTTGATAATTCCTTCGAGAAGAAATTAGACTGGGCAGCAAGCCTTGGATTTGATGTGGTAGAACATATCAGAGTCACAGAAGATACGATCCGAGGTGAGATTGAGAAATTCTCAAAGAAGATCGAACAATTTGATCTGCCATCAGATGGACTGGTATTAGTCTATGATGATCTTGCATATGGAAAAAGTCTTGGAAGAACAGCCAAATTCCCAAGAGATTCCATCGCATTTAAATGGGCAGATGAGACAGCGGAGACAACATTAACTGAGATTGAATGGAGCCCATCAAGAACCGGACTGATCAATCCAGTGGCAATTTTTGAACCAGTAGAATTAGAAGGAACGACTGTCAGCAGAGCCAGTCTCCACAACATTAGTGTGATGGAAGAACTGCAGTTAGGAATTGGCGATGAGATCGTTGTATACAAAGCTAATATGATCATTCCACAGCTTGCAGAGAATAAAACAAAGAGCGGCAATATAGAGATTCCGCATACTTGTCCTGCGTGCGGTGGTGAGACAAAGATCGAAGATGAAAATGGAATCAGAACCTTAGTCTGCACCAATGAATTTTGCAGTGCAAAGAAGATCAAATCATTCTCGCATTTTGTATCAAGAGATGCAATGAATGTTGATGGACTATCCGAAGCAACATTACAGAAGATGATCGATGTTGGACTATTAAATGAAATTTATGATCTCTTCACTTTAAAAGATCACAAAGAAGAGATTCTGGAATTAGAAGGATTTGGGAAAAAATCCTACCAAAATCTGATCAATGCGATCAATGATTCCAAACAGCCTGCATTGGCAAACTTTATTTATAGTCTGGGAATTCCGAATGTAGGACTTTCCAATGCAAAATTGATCTGCAAACATTTTAAAGAAGATTTCAATGCGATCAGAGAAGCCGATGCAGAGGATTTTATTGCGATCGATCAGATTGGACCGATGATTGCAGAAGCTATGGTATCATATTTTCATACACCACATAATCAGAAGATCTTAGAACAACTGCTACAATATGTGCAGTTTGAGAAGAAAGAAGAAAGTAAGACAGAACAGATCTTAGAAGGAAAAACATTTGTTGTGACAGGATCACTTGATCATTTTGATAACAGAAAACAACTAAAAGAAGAGATTGAGCAGATGGGCGGCAAGGTCACAGGATCAGTGTCAAAGAAAACAGACTATCTGATCAACAATGACAAAATGTCGCAGTCATCAAAGAATAAGAAAGCGATGGAATTAAACATTCCAATACTGAGCGAAGAAGATTTCCTTGATCTGATTGGACGATAATAAATATAGATTGCATAAAAAATGCAAGAGTTTTATAATAAATATCTGACAGGAAAAATGCTGTCAGCTTAAAAAGCAATCGAAAAAAAGAGAAGGAGATTTGATAAAATGCCAATTCGAATAGACAACGATCTGCCGGCGAAGGCAGCCTTAGAAGAAGAGAATGTATTTGTGATGGATAAAGAAAGGGCATGTACACAGGATATCAGGCCTTTAAAGATTGCAATTTTAAATCTGATGCCAAACAAATTAGACACAGAACTTCATTTGCTGAGAAGTTTATCAAATACACCATTACAGTTAGATATCACATTTTTACAGACAGAATCTTATGTTCCGACTCATGTATCAGAGTCACATATGGAGAAATTTTATAATTATTTCTCAGAGATCAAAGACAAACGTTTTGACGGACTGATCATTACAGGAGCACCAGTAGAGTTAAAAGAATTTGAAGAAGTTGATTACTGGGATGAAGTTGTTGAGATCATGGAATGGTCCAAGACACATGTCACATCAACTTTGTATATCTGCTGGGCAGCACAAGCAGGACTTTATTATCACTATGGGATCAAGAAACATATCTTGAATAAGAAGATTTCAGGTGTTTATGAACACCATCCATTACATAATAAACTTCCTATTATTCGAGGATTTGATGATAAGTTCTACGTGCCACACTCTAGAAATACAGGAGTTGACGGAGAAGCCATCCGCAAGAATAAAGAATTAACGATCGTAGCAGAATCAGATGAGACAGGACCATACATTATTTTGAATTCCACAGGAAGTCAGGTATTTGTCACAGGACATCCAGAATATGATGTGATGTCACTGCATTATGAATATGTAAGGGATGTGAAACGAGGACTGAATCCAGATATACCAAAGAATTATTACAAAGATGATGATCCAACGAAGAAACCAGTGAAGTCATGGAGATGTCATGCAAATGCTATGTATTATAACTGGCTGAATTATTATGTATATCAGGTGACACCATACGATCTGGAAAAAGACAAATAAAACAAAGGTTGCTGTACAAAGTATGGCAGCCTTTTTGAAATAATGATACAGCATGTATATGGAGAAAAGAAAGGAAAACAAATGATCAAACTAATCGCAACAGACATTGATGGAACATTAGTGGCAGATGGGACACTGGATCTGAATCCGGAATATTATGACGTGATCAAAGAACTGAAACGAAGGGGAACGATCGTGTTAGCGGCAAGCGGCCGTCAGAGAGCAAGTATCGAGAAAGTATTCACGCCAGTACTTGGTGACATCAGTTTTATTTCAGAAAATGGAACTTGTATTCATTCTAAAGATTATCAATATGTAGATGTGATCGACCCAGAGATCGTAAGAACTTATATTGAAGAAGCAAGACAGTTCCCAGGATGTGAGATTGCGATCAATAAAGATAACATGACATATATGGAGAATATCGGGATTTACCAGCATCTGGTCGGAGACTATGGCTACAGAGGTGATCTTGTAGATGATGTTTTAGGGAATCCAGAAGGTGTATGTAAGATGAGTATTTTTCATCACAATTGCGCCGAAGATGTAGTTGGGGATGAGTTCATCAAACGATGGGGCAAGAAGATGAATGTTGTAGTATCCGGAAAATGCTGGGTTGATTGTGCCAACAAAGGTGCGAACAAAGGAAGTGCCTTAAGACATTTTCAGGAAGAATACGGAATCACACCAGATGAAACACTGGCATTTGGCGATAATTTAAATGATATCGAGATGTTAAAACGTGCAAGTCACAGCTTCGCAGTGGAGAATGCCAGAGATGAAGTAAAAGAAGCAGCGAATTTTGTAGCACCATCTTACAAAGAAGATGGGGTACTTCAGGTATTGAAAGCAGTACTGAGTGGTGAATTATGCTAACAGAAGAAATGACCATGACTTATGAAGAGTCTGTAAAATATTTATACAAAATCGCAGGATTCGCCACAAAATCTTCTCTCGAAGATATAAAATACTTTTTAGAACGATTGGGAAATCCCCAAAAAGAGCTGCATATGATCCATGTAGCAGGGACGAATGGAAAAGGATCCGTCTGTGCATTTTTAGAAGCACTCCTTACCCAGCATGGAAAGAAGACAGCTTCCTTTACCTCGCCACATGTTGTGAAGATCAATGAACGAATCAAGCTGTGTGCGAAAGAGATCAGTGATCAACGATTTGCATCAGCTGCGGTGAAGGTAAGACATACCATTGAAACTGGAATAACAGAAGGAAAGAACAGCCCATCATTTTTTGAGACAGTATTTCTGATGGCGATGGTGATCTTTCAGGAAGAACAACCAGATATCTGTATGATCGAGACAGGAATGGGTGGAAGATATGATGCTACCAATGTTATCTGTCCGAAGGTCAGTGTGATCACTTCAATCAGCGAAGATCATATGGAATTTCTGGGACAAACATTGGAAGAGATCGCAACACACAAAGCAGGGATCATAAAGCCAGGAATTCCAGTTGTGACAATAGAACAGGAACCCAAGGTAAAAGAAATCCTTTCTGAAGAAGCAAGGCAGAAAAAATCACGAATTTATGACATTTCTGAAGATAATCTTAATTTTAAAGAAAAAGCAGGAAAATATATTGATTTTTTAAATGCCAATGCGTATGATAAGGAAAGAGATGTGCGGACCAACATTGCAGGAGAATTTCAGAAGTCCAATCTTGCAGCAGCATTGCAGACAGCAGAACTTATCTGTGGACGACTCGATGAAGATAAGATCTATGAAGCACTGAGCCAGATCAGGATCAGCGGAAGGATGGAAGAGATCGCACCAGGGATCATTGTAGATGTATCGCACAATATCCAAGGAATGCAAGGCTTTGTACAGACTGTGGAGGCAAACTACCATGGAATGAAGAAGCGGATCTTATTTGCAGCATCTCATCAGAATGAAGAAGAATACATGAAGAACATTCTGAAGACGATTCCAGAGATTGAAGCCTTTTATACAGTGGGGATTCATAAGAGAAGAATCAATGAAGCAGAATTTCAGGATGCTTTTCGTAAGATGATAGACAGGAATCAGGAAACAACGGTATGCTTTGTTGTCGGATCTTTTTATCTGGCAGGCATGGCCAAAGAGTTTATAAATCAGGAGGAAGAGAATGTTAGACTTTAACGAAGAATTAGCCAAGTTTCAACCATGTGCAGATTTGGAAGAAGCGGAAGAGAATATATATGGGAAAGAATTAGAAGAGATCAAGAAGAATAAGACAGAATTATATAAAGCCAACCAGATGATCAAGAAATACAATCAGGCATTAAACTACGCCAAGCAAGGGAATGATGACCTTGCGATGTTACAGTTAAAGAATGTTGTGGCAGCTATTCCTAATTTTGTAGATGCATATCTTTTAATGGCATTATTATCCATCAAGGGAGAGAATTATGATAATGCAAGAACATTCCTTGATACGATCTTAAAGATCGATCCAAACAACGAATCAGCAGTGGAATATGGCAAAGAATTTGAGACAAAAGTAGTTGAAGAAGAGCCACAGACAACTGAGCCAGAGAAGAAAGACAAGAAGAAAAAAGAGAAGAAAAAAGTTGTGAGCCAGCCAGAAGAACCAAAGAAAAAGAAGAATCCATTTAATATTTCTTCAATTCAGGAAAACGAAGCTGGAAAGAGCCCGATGTTTTACATGGTAACAGGAATTGTGATCGGTGTGATCGTGGCAGCGGTTTTGATCTATCCAACAGTACGTGCAAGCTTCAGCCATAAGAACTCTACACAGGTAGAAGATTATAAAGAACAGATCCTTGCCAAAGACACACAGTTGAAAGCAAGTGAGAAGAAAGTCAAAGAAGCAAAGGCAGCACAGAAGAAAGCAGAAGATGAATTAGACGAGTACATTGGAACAAGCAAGAAAGACGGTGTTTATGATCTGCTGTTAAGTGCCTTGCAGAAATACAGCGATCGTGATTATACAGGATCTGCAGATGCATTATTAGATATCGATAGCAAGAAACTTACAACGAAGAATATGAAAACGATCTACAAAGATCTGACAGCAAAAGTATATCCAAGTGCAACAACTGGATTATACAGCAAAGGAAAGAATGCATACTGGGCAAAAGACTACAAGACAGCAATTTCTTATTTAGAGAAAGCGATCAAAGTCAGTGATACAAACCGTTATGCATATGATTACCTTGCCAAAGCTTATGAAGGTGCTTCCGATCAGAAGAATGCGAAGAAGACATATCAGACGATCATCGAAAAGTTCCCAGGAACATCTCAGGCGATCAATGCGAAGAGTCGAATTGATGCAATGGGTAAAAAGAGTGCCAAAAGTTTATAATTAATATTACACAGAATACAAGTTTACAAACAAAAGATAAAGGAAGAAGAACAAGCGAAAGTTTGAACTTCTTTCTTTTTTATTTTCTATCAGGAAATTCAAGATGATTTTGGAAAGGAACGTATCACAGCAAAGAGCAGGAAGGAGCGATCAGAATATGGCAACAGAATACAAGATAGAAAACAGGGTTTTATATATTTATCTGGATGGTGATCTAGATCATCACTTAGCGAAGAAAGTAAAACATAAATGCGATATCATTTTAAAATCATATCCGATCAAAGATATTGAGTTTGATTTTAAAAATTCAGGATTTATCGATAGTTCAGGGATTGGAGTGATCTTAGGAAGATATCGTCAGGTACAGGCGATGGGAGGAACGGTGAAAGTCAGCAATATGAGTGCATCAGTAAGAAAGATCATTCATATGGCAGGATTGCATCAACTGATAGAAGAAATATAGAGAAATGGGAGGATAAGAAATGTTGCATTTAGAATTTAACAGTGACTCAGAAAATGAAGGAATCGCAAGAATTGTGACGGCTGCTTATATCATGAAATTTGATCCGGATATGGAAGAAATGGATGATATCAAGACCGCAGTGTCAGAAGCAGTGACAAACTGTATTGTACATGCGTATCACAATCCAGATGGAAAGATCAGCATGGATCTTTCCGATCAGAATGGAATCCTGCGAATAGAGATTAAAGATCAGGGTATTGGAATTCCAGATGTCAAGAAAGCGATGGAACCGATGTTTACAACAAAACCAGAAGAAGAAAGGACTGGAATGGGATTTTCTTTTATGGAAGCATTTATGGATCAAGTAGAAGTTATTTCAAAACAAGGAGAAGGAACGACAGTGATCATGACAAAGAAAATAGGAGATCAAGACAAGCTGAATGGATAAGACGAGGGAACTGTTACGGCTTACCAAAGAAGGAAACGAAGCAGCACGAGAGCAGATCATTCTTAATAATGTTGGATTGATCTGGAGTGTTGTGAGACGATTTACAAACAGAGGATATGAGTCTGAGGATCTGTTTCAGATCGGAAGTATTGGACTTATGAAAGCCGTGGACAAGTTTGACCTGTCTTATGACGTGAAATTTTCGACTTATGCAGTACCGATGATCACAGGAGAGATTCGTAGATTCCTAAGAGATGATGGTATGATCAAAGTCAGCAGATCTTTAAAAGAAAATGTATACAAGATCATGAAAGCAAGAGAAAAGTTTTGCCAGCAGTATCAAAGGGAAGCAACGATCGAAGAAATCAGTGAGATTACGAAGATCACAAGAGAAGAGATCGTAACATCTTTAGAGGCAAGCAATGAAGTAGAATCCATTCATCAGAATGCATATCAGAAGGATGGCAGTGAGATTTCTCTGCTGGATAAGTTATCAAAAGGAGAAAATGAATCTGAGAAAGTGGTAGATCATGTTCTATTAAAAGAAGCTATGAAACATTTGGAACAGAAAGAACAGCAAATGATCTATTACCGATATTTTGAAGGAAAAACTCAACAAGAAATTGCGAAGATCTTTCATATTTCACAGGTACAAGTTTCAAGAATAGAAAAAAGGATCTTAAAAAAACTAAGAAGACAAATGATTGGAAATATCTGAAAAACTATGCTAGAATAAAGAAAACACAAATCTGGATCGATCGTTAAAGGATAATTCATCCATTTTCCCAGGTAAAAGGAGTAAGATAGAATGACATATGAAAAAAAGTCGGTAATTGAATTACGTGAAATTGCCAAAGAAAGAAAAATAAAAGGCATTTCGACCTTAAAGAAACAAGAACTGATCAAAGTATTAGAAAACTATGATCAGGAACAATCAAAACAAAAGGAAGAACCGCAGATACAACGTGAACCAAAACAATCTTATTCAGAGCATCAAGAAAGAAAACATCACCAGAAAGAATTTCCAAAGAATATAAAAAGTCTGGACAGCGGAGAAAAAGCACATGGGATTCTGGAAGTTATGCCAGACGGGTATGGTTTCATCCGATGTGAAAACTATCTTCCAGGGGAGAATGATATCTATGTATCTCCGGCTCAGATCCGCAAATTCAATTTAAAAACAGGAGACATCTTAACAGGAGCGATCCGTATCAAAACCCAGAGTGAGAAATTCAGTGCCTTATTATTCGTAGAATCTGTCAATGGATATAAGCCAGAAATGGCAGCGAGAAGACAGCATTTTGAAGATCTGACACCAATCTTCCCTAACGAAAGATTAGGAATGGAAACAGAGAGATCATCCATACCAATGCGAATGGTTGACCTGCTATCACCCGTTGGAAAAGGGCAGCGAGGAATGATCGTATCTCCTCCAAAGACAGGAAAGACAACACTGTTAAAACAAATGGCACAAAGTATCAGCCAGAATTATAAAGATATCAAATTAATCGTATTATTGATCGATGAACGACCAGAAGAGGTCACAGATTTTAAAGAATCTATCGAAGGAAAGAACGTTGAAGTTATTTATTCCACATTTGATGAATTACCAGAACACCACAAGAGAGTGTCAGAGATGGTATTAGAACGTGCAAAACGTCTCGTAGAACATAAAGAAGATGTCGTAATTTTATTAGATAGTATCACAAGACTTGCAAGAGCTTACAACCTTACAGTACCGCCAAGCGGAAGAACATTAACTGGTGGACTTGATCCAGCCGCTCTCTATATGCCGAAGAAATTTTTCGGTGCAGCCAGAAATATGAGAGAAGGCGGAAGTCTTACCATCCTTGCCACAGCACTCGTAGAGACAGGAAGCAAGATGGACGACGTGATCTTTGAAGAATTCAAGGGAACAGGTAATATGGAATTAGTCTTAAACCGTCGTCTGGCAGAAAAAAGAATCTTCCCAGCGGTTGATATTGCCAAATCAGGAACAAGAAGAGAAGAGCTGTTGCTTACCAAAGATGAAAGAGAAGTTGTCACAGCACTTCACAAAGAATTATCCGGAAACCGTTCGGAAGAATTTATGGAACAGATGTTAGATTTATTTAAACGAACCCAAAACAACAAAGAATTTGTAGCACTAACCAAACGATCATTATTAAGAAAATAAAAAAAGTAATTGCAATTTCAAATAAATTGTGATAGAATAAAAAAGCTGTTTATAAAACAAGAAATGACGAAAGTCAAAGTATGTAAATGTTGGCAAAATCCAACAAATTTTTTAGAAGAGGTGAAAGAACATGCGTGAAGGAATCCATCCAAATTATTATCAGGCAAAAGTAGTATGCAACTGTGGTAACGAATTCGTAACAGGATCTACAAAGGAAGATATCCACGTAGAAATCTGCTCAAAATGTCATTCATTCTACACAGGACAGCAGAAAGCTACTCAGGCTCGTGGACGTATTGATAAGTTCAATCGTAAATATGGTGTTAAGTAGAAAAGTAAGAAATCAGGTTGAGGTTATCGAAATCTCAACCTTTTTTTTATGTAACGAGAAAAATCTCATAGAAATATAGGAGACAACAATGGCGGTTCGTATAGGCGGGCAGGCAGTGATCGAAGGCGTAATGATGAAGAATATGGATCGTTATGCAGTATCCGTGCGAAAGCCCAATGGCAAGATAGAGACGAAAGTAGAAGAATGCGTAAGCTTCGCAGAGAAACATCCATTATTTCAATTACCAGTTTTCCGAGGAATGGCAAATTTCCTGGAATCTATGGTGATCGGGATGAAGACACTGAATTATTCTGCATCTTTTTACGAAGACGAAGAAGAACAAACAGAGAGCAGGACAGAACAGCTCTTAGAAAAGATTCTTGGAGAGAAAGCAGAGAAGATCATCATGGGAATCGTATTGGTATTTTCACTGGCAATTTCCATCGGATTATTTATGATCCTTCCATATATCGCATCCGAAGCACTCGGAAAACTGATCAGGAATGAATATGTGATTTTATTTATGGAAGGTATTATCCGAATAGCGATATTTCTTGGATATATTGTGCTGATCTCCAGAATGGAAGACATCAAGAGAGTCTTCATGTATCATGGTGCAGAACATAAAACGATCAATTGTTTAGAAGCAGGTGTTCCTTTAACTCCTGAAAATGTGGATAACTTTTCAAGATTACACAAAAGATGTGGAACAAGTTTTATTTTTATCGTTATGATCATTAGTATGGTATTTTTCTTCTTTATCAGAGTGGATACCATCTGGTTACGAATCGTATTAAGATTATTGTTTTTACCATTGGTAGCAGGTGTTTCCTATGAGTTTATTCGTTTGGCAGGAAGCAGTGACCACCCACTAGTTCAGATATTTTCAAAACCAGGACTAGCACTTCAGAGATTGACGACGAAAGAACCAGATCACTCCATGATCGAAGTTGCGATCGCATCGGTGGAAGGTGTCTTTGACTGGAGAGAATATATAGAAAACCTTCATAAAGGGGAACAAAAAGAAGATGAATAGAAGAGAATGGGTCCTCTATGGACAAAAGGAATTAGAAGAAGCACAGATTGAGAATGCATCCGGTGATGCATGGTATTTATTTTCCGAATGTTTTCATATATCAAGGGAAGATTACCTGTTTGGAATGACCGATGAGATCAGTGATCAAGAAGCGGAAGAAAGATATAAGGAACTGATTCAGAACAGAAAAGGACATGTTCCACTGCAATATATTTTAGGAACACAGGAATTTATGGGATATACATTTAAGGTAACACCAGATGTACTGATCCCAAGAGCAGATACAGAAACAGTATTGGAAGAAGTGCTTGATCAGTTAAAACAGTCAAAGAAACCAGATACGATACTGGATATCTGTACAGGATCTGGCTGTATTGCGATCAGCCTGGCATTGATTTTAAATCCAGAAGTATGTATTGGGACAGATATCAGCGAAAAAGCATTAAAAATCGCAAAAGCTAATGGCGAAAATCTCGCACCTATGGTAAAATTTATTCAAAGTGACCTTTTTGAGAAGGTCACAGGAAGCTATGATCTGATCATTTCCAATCCACCATATATTACAACAGAAGAATGTGGAAAGTTAATGCCAGAAGTGAAAGACCATGAACCGATGTTAGCACTTGACGGGAAAGAAGATGGACTTTATTTTTATAAGAAGATCATCAAAGAAGCGAAAAACTATTTAAACCCAGATGGAATGCTTGCATTCGAGATCGGATATGATCAAGGAGAAGCAGTGAAGAATTTGATGGAAGCACAGGATTTTGACTGTGTTGAGATAAAAAAAGACTTGGCAGGATTAGACCGGCTAGTCTTTGGATTTGCAAGAGAAGGAGAATAAGATGTTTGATAAGTTAGAAGGTTTAGTAGATCGTCTGGACACTGTATTACAGGAATTAAACGATCCAGATGTAGCAAGTAACCAGAACCGTTTCCGTGATCTGATGAAAGAGCAGAATGATCTGACACCGATCGTGGAAAAATACAAAGAATACAAAGCACAGAAGCAGAATATCGAAGACAGCTTAATGCTTTTAGAAGAAGAAACAGACGAAGAGATGAAAGAACTTGCCAAGGAAGAACTGAATGAATCTAAGGCAAATGTAGAAAGATTAGAAGAAGAGTTAAAGATCCTCTTAATTCCAAAAGATCCAATGGATGACAAGAACATCATCGTTGAGATGCGTGCCGGTGCTGGTGGAGATGAAGCTGGATTATTCGTAGCTGACGTTGCCCGTATGTACAGAAGTTATGCAGAAAGCAAACGTTGGAAAGTAAATACATTAAGTTTTAACGAAAGTGGAATCGGTGGATTTAAAGAACTTGTATTCATGGTATCCGGACAGGGTGCATACTCAAGATTCAAATACGAGAGCGGTGTACACCGTGTACAGAGAATCCCGGCAACAGAGTCCGGTGGAAGAATCCATACATCTACAATTACAGTAGCGATCATGCCAGAAGTGGAAGATGTGGAAGTTGAGATCGATATGAATGATTGTAAATTTGATGTATTCCGTGCATCAGGAAATGGTGGACAGTGTGTCAATACAACAGACTCTGCGGTACGTTTAACACATATCCCAACAGGAATCGTTGTATCCTGTCAGGATGAGAAATCCCAGTTAAAGAATAAGGATAAAGCATTAAAAGTATTACGTTCCCGTTTGTATGAATTAGAGCAGCAAAAAGCACACGATGAAGAAGCAGCGAAGAGAAAGAGCCAGATCGGAACGGGAGATCGTTCTGAGAAGATCAGAACATACAATTATCCACAGGGTCGTGTTACAGATCACAGAATCAAGCTGACACTTCACAAATTAGATTCTATCATGAACGGTGATTTAGATGAATTGATCGACAGCTTAACAGCAGCAGATCAGGCAGCAAAATTAAGTAACATGGAAGAAGAATAATACAAAGAGATTTATAAGGGGTCAGGTGATCAAACCTGGCCCCTGCATATATTTAATTGAGGTATACAAAATGAAAGATGGATTTATCAAAGTTGCAGCCGCAACACCAAAGATCAAAGTGGCAGATCCTGCATACAATACAGAAGAAATTTTAAAGATCATCGATGAGACAGAAAAAAATGGAGCAAGTATTCTGGTATTTTCTGAATTAACGATCAGTGGATATACATGTGGTGATCTATTCTTGCAGCAGCCACTTTTAACAGAATGTAAAAATCAGCTTTTAAGAATTGTGAAAGCAACTGAAAATAAGAGTATGTTAGTTGTTGTAGGATGTCCGATCGTTATAAAACAAAAATTATATAACTGTGCGGTTGTGATCAGTGATGGCAGTATTTTAGGAATCGTGCCAAAAACACATTTACCAAACTATTCAGAATTTTATGAATTACGTCATTTTACATCTGGAGAAGGATTAGAAGAAGATCTTTGGTTTGGAGAAGAATTTGGTTATGTAAATGTAGCCGTGAATCAGTTATTCAAATGCAAAGAGATTCCAGAACTTGTGGTAGCATGTGAAATCTGTGAAGATCTCTGGGTACCACTTCCACCAAGCACATATCACGCAATGGCAGGAGCAACGGTGATCTGTAATCCATCTGCAAGTGTAGAGACAACAACAAAAGAATCTTATCGAAGAAGCCTTGTATCAAATCAGTCAGCAAGATTGTTAGCGGCTTATATCTATGCTGATGCAGGAGAAGGAGAATCCACACAGGATGTTGTATACAGTGGACACCATCTCATCTGTGAAAATGGTTCAGTTTTAGCAGAAGCAAAACGATTTACAAATGAGATTATCTATGCAGATATCGATGTGCAGAAATTGGCAGCAGAACGAAGAAAGATGACTTCTTTCCCAGGAGGCCAAACAGATGATTATTTTGAACAGGAATTTTCACTAGAAGTCAAAGAAAACAAGATCACAAGAACCTTCCCAAAAGCTCCATTCGTACCAGATAACCAAGATGAGAGAGACAAACGATGCGATGAAATCCTATCCTTACAGTCTATGGGACTTAAGAAACGTCTGGAACATACAAACTGCAAACACGCAGTCGTAGGAATCTCCGGTGGATTGGATTCTACATTAGCAGTCTTGGTTACAGCAAGAGCCTTCGATCTATTAGATATTCCAAGAGAAAATCTGATCTGTGTGACAATGCCATGTTTTGGAACAACAGACAGAACTTACCAGAATGCCGTATCCCTGATCAAAGAATTAGGAGCGACACTCAAAGAAGTAAGAATCGAAAAAGCAGTCCGCCAGCATTTTGCAGATATCGGACATGATGAAAATAATCATGATGTAACTTATGAAAACTCTCAGGCAAGAGAAAGAACCCAGATTCTGATGGATATGGCAAACCAGTACAACGGTATGGTCATCGGAACAGGAGATATGTCAGAACTGGCACTCGGATGGGCAACATACAACGGGGATCATATGTCTATGTATGCAGTAAACTGCTCCGTACCAAAGACATTAGTTCGTTACCTTGTACTTTACTATGCAGAGACAACAGAGAATAAGAAATTATCAGAAGTACTGATGGATGTCCTAGACACACCAGTCAGCCCAGAATTATTGCCACCAGTTGATGGAGTCATCTCACAGAAGACAGAAGACTTAGTTGGACCATACGAACTGCACGATTTCTTCTTATATTATATGTTACGATTTGGATTCCCAAAAGCTAAACTATACCGCATGGCAAAATTAACATTTGACGGTGTATATGATGATGAAACGATCAAGAAATGGCTGGATAAATTTTACTGGAGATTCTTCAGCCAGCAGTTTAAACGTTCATGTCTGCCAGACGGACCTAAGGTAGGTAGTGTGGCGGTATCACCTCGTGGAGATCTACGAATGCCTAGTGATGCTAGTCCAACGGCTTGGTTGTAGAGAAATAAAAGCTATCTGGAAACGCGCTCTCGCTCGATTCGCACATAGCGGACACTTAATGAGCAGCGATGATTTTATGTTAACTGAGGAGTAAACAAATATGAATCAACAATCAAAAAAAAATCTAACTAATAGGATTGTCGTTTTAGCAGGAATCGCAGTTTTTGCTTTATTTATTGGAATTTATGTCTGTGTATTTTCAAACTATTTGAAAAAGCATAACACAAGAAAAAAAATATTCGGCGCAACTTATATGACGATGAATAATGAATTCTATAAGATAGTTAATAACCAGATTCGTATGCAGGTTGAGAAGAATGGGGATAAGATGATCACATTAGATCCAGCACTCGATCAGAAGAAGCAGAATGAACAGATTAAACAGTTGGTCAAACGAAAAGTAGATGCGATTTTTCTAAATCCAGTAGACTGGAAAGCAGTAGAACCAGGACTTGTAGCTGCAAAGAAAGCGAAGATTCCCGTGATCGTTATCGACTCACAGGTTTACAAAAGTGATCTCGTCGCAATGACGATCGTGTCAGATAACTACAAGGCAGGCGTTTTATGTGCCAAGGAAATGATGAAGCAAAAAGATCAGGCGAATATCGTCTTGTTAACACATAATGCAGCAAGATCTGCGGTAGATCGTATCAATGGATTTTTAGATACGATCAAGAACAATAAAAACTATAAGATCCTTGCATCTGCAGATACTCAAGGACAGATTGAACGTGCACTTCCTAAGGTAGATAAGATTATCGAAGAATACCAGAACATAGATGTTGTCATGGGATTAAATGACCCAGCGGCGATGGGAGCTTTGGCGGCTCTTGACAGCAAGGGTGCAAGAGAAGGGGTTCTTGTATACGGAATCGATGGATCGCCAGAAGGGAAAAAGCTGATCAAAGAAGGTATGATGACAGGAACAGCGGCACAGTCTCCAAAACAGATGGCAGACACAGCGGTCAATGCGGCATACCAGACTCTGCAAGGGGAGAAAGTAGCGAAGAAAAAGATCATCTCTGTTCAAATGATAACAAAAAAAAATGTAGAGCAGATTGATATTAGCCGTTGGCAGTAAAGAGGGAATGATATGGATCGAAAAAATCAAAATTTATATTATATTAAGATTCTGATGGGAGTCATAAATTTCATCATTTTATCCTTCCTTTCTGCAGTTTTTATTTTAACATTAAATAAGATCAATTGTGATTTTGGAGCAAGGAATTTCTTAGAGAATATCACATATCTCCCAAACGAACCAGTGACATCAACAGTGTTGATATTTATTGCTTTTTTCTTATTGTTAGGCATTATAGAAATTCGAAGAAAACAAAGAAAAAGGCAACAGGTATCTGTGATCTTATATGCAGCAGAGATTTTGTTATGTCTGATCATTATTAAATTTGTTTATGTAAATTATAATGGAATCATTCTTCTTGTCATTGCAGATATTGTAACGGATATCAAAGATAAACACACTAGGGGAATTTTCCTTGTCATCATGGGAATGATATATTTATTCTCAGACTACGATATCATATCAATGTTTATAGATATGATATCGTTCCAACAATTTTTGAGTGTATACCTGGCGAAAGTCAGTATGATGATCCAAGGAACAAGAAATATACTAGTTGCATTGAATGCGATCGCATTTATTGCATACATGATCATTTTGATGAGAAATCAGATGAAAGAAAATGCAAGGATTGGATTGTTAAACCTTCAGCTTCAGACAGCCAATATACGTTTAAAAGAAATGAATGAACAGCTGAAGGACTATTCAGAGATGACAGAGAAAATGGCGGAGACAAGGGAACGAAATCGAATTGCCAGAGAGATTCATGACACACTGGGGCATACGATGACTGGACTGTCTGCAGGAATTGACGCATGTATCGCGATGATCGATTTTTCTGTAGATGCAACGAAAGAACAGTTAAATAAAATATCACAGGTTGCAAGGCAAGGAATTAAAGATATTCGAAGATCGGTCAATAAATTAAGACCAGATGCCTTAGAGCATAGTGGATTGCAAGAAGCTTTAGAAAAGATGATCAATGAGACGATGCAGGTATCAGATGTTAAGATTAATTATGATTGTCAGGTAGAGGTCTTGAAATTCAATCAAGATGAAGAAGATATGATCTATCGTGTAGTACAGGAAAGTATCACAAATGCGATCAGGCATGGAAAAGCGAAGCAGATTGATGTAAACTTATGGAAGGAAGATAAGTGGCTCAATCTAGAGATCAAAGACAATGGAATCGGATGTGAAGAGATTCATACAGGATTTGGATTGATCCATATCGAAGAGAGGATCAAGATGTTAAAAGGAACTGTAGAATATGATGGAAGTAATGGATTTAAAGTCACAGCAAGAATACCGATCAGATGGGGTGAAAAACTATGATTAAAGTAATGATAGCAGATGATCAGGAACTGATCAGACAAAGTTTACAGATCGTACTTGAGATGAAAGAAGGAATCGAAGTTACTGCAACTGCCAAGGACGGAAGAGAAGTCATTCAGGAAGTCAGGAAAGACAAGCCAGATGTTATTTTAATGGATGTGCGTATGCCAGAAATGGATGGAGTGCAATGTACACAGATCATCAAAGAACAATATCCAGATGTCAAGATCATTATCTTGACAACGTTCGATGATGATGAGTATGTATACAATGCATTAAAACATGGAGCAAGTGGTTATCTGTTAAAAGGAATTTCTATGGATGAATTAGAAAAAGCGATCAATACAGTACATAGCGGCGGGGCCATGATCAATCCAGAAGTGGCAACAAAGGTGGTCGATTTCTTCTCTGAAATGGCACAAAGCAATTATGATACATCAATTCATGCACAGAATGTAGAAGAGATCACAGATGCAGAATGGGAGATCATTAAATTAGTCGGAAGAGGCATGTCAAATAAAGAAATCTCGACGGAACTAAGCCTTTCCGAAGGAACTGTACGAAATTATCTCAGCACGATCTTAAGTAAACTAGACCTAAGAGACAGAACCCAGCTTGCAATCTGGGAAGTACAGTCAGGTTCAGCCAAATACGGGAGAAGATAGATGAGACAGAAACTAGAAAAATGGTGGAAACGAATCATTGCTGTTGGATTGGTCATAAGTTTATTATCTGTTGGCTTTGTGATCTATCCCAAACAACAAAAAATTGTTTTAACCTTTGGAATGTTTGCAGGAAACCAGTGGGGTGTTCCAGATGATAATTGCTATCAAATGATCGATCAGGTGATCAAAGAATTTGAAAAAGAATATCCAAATATCACGATCAAATACGAAAGTGGTGTGATGAAAGATGATTATTCAGAATGGTTGTCACAAAAGGCACTCAAAGGAAAACTTCCAGATGTTTTTATGGTCTTGCCAGAAGATTTTAGCACATTTTCATCTGTAGGAATGTTGAAGAAATTAGATTCATATGTCCAAGTCGATAAAGCGTTCAAAAAAAGTAACTATTATAAAGGGAGTTACGATGCAGGAACTTATAAGGGAACGCAATACGTCCTGCCATACGAAAGTGTACCAACATTGATGCTCGTCAATAAAACATTGCTAAAAAAAGAACATATTAAAATGCCTGGAAATCACTGGACGTGGAATGATTTTTACACGATCTGTCAAAAAGTAACCAAGGATACCGATGGAGATGGTCGTTTAGACCAATTTGGTGTGTATGATTATAAATGGAATGATGCCACACTAAGTAATGGCGGAAACTTATTTAATCAAAGTGGAACAAAATGTAATCTTTCATCTGAACCAATTGAAAATGCAATTCTGTTTACAAAGAAGATTGAAAGAATATCATTATTTCGAAATCTGACCTCAGATGATTTTGACTCAGGAAATATTGCATTCCGTCCCATGACATTTTCAGAATTTCGAACATATAAGCCATATCCATGGAAGATTAACAAATACTTTGATTTTAAATGGGACTGTATCAAACTCCCTTCCGGACCAGATGGAGAAAATAAGACACAGGTAGATAATCTTCTGATGGGAATGAGTAATCGGACGAAACATGGAGATATGGCATGGCAGTTTTTAAAGAAATTATGCTATGAAACGAAGACACAGCAGAAGATCTTTCAGTACCGCCAAGGTATTTCACCATTAAAAGCTGTGACAAATTCAAAACAAGCACAGAGGGTGTTAGAAAAAAGCATGGGAGAAAATATGACAGATAAAATGAAACTGTTAGATGAACTCATGGACAATGCCATGCAGACTCCAAAATTTCGAAAATACAATGAAGCTTATCAAAAGATTGATAGTGAGATGACAAGGATTCTTACAGATGAAGAGGAATTTGACACGAATATCTTAAAACTAAAACAAGAGATTGATAAGATTTTAAATCAGTAATAATAAGAAGATCAAAACAAACAAAACACAAATATGACATTTGTCACATAAAAAGGGACATTTGTAAATTGAAAGTCATGACAATTTACAGATGTCCTTTTTTTGTGCGATTGGTAGAATAAGCTTGTAAATAAGAGATAGGAAAAAAGAAAGGAGAAGAGGATGAAATACGTAGTATTAGTTAGCCACGGAACATTTGCACCAGGACTTCACAGTGTACTTAAGATGTTAGCTGGTGGAGAAAGAGAAGACGTGATCAGCGTCGGATTAGAGGACGGAATGAGTGCTGATGAATTCGCAGAGAAATTCAGCAATGCGATCAGCAAGATCACAGTAGACGATGAGATCATTCTTCTTGGTGACATTGTGGGTGGATCACCTCTTACAAATGCAATTGAACAGGTATCAAACAAAGGACTGATCGGTCAGACAGTGATCTTTGGTGGAATGAACCTGGCAATGGCATTGACAGCAACATTAATGAAAGACGGCGTAGACACTGACATGCTAAAAGACAGCTTGATCAATGAGGCAAAAGATGCAGTTAAAGAATTTGTTATGACACCAGCAAACGATGATGAAGAAGACGATATTTAAATTTTAAGGAGGAAAAGAATATGTCAGTTTCATTTTTAAGAATTGATGACCGTATGATCCATGGTCAGACAGTAACACGATGGTCACTAGAGTATCCATGCGATGGACTGATCGCAGTAAACGACAAAGCAGCAACAACAGATGCTCTTAAGATGGCATATAAGAGTGCCAGTACAAAGAAAACATTTGTTTGGACTTATGAAGCATGGAAGAAGAAAAACCAGAAAGTATTAGACAGCAAAGACAATTACTTCCTGATCACAAAAGATCCAATCCAGATGAAGAAGATCTTAGTGGATGATGGATTTGTTCCAAGTGATGTAAAGAAAGTAATCGTAGGACCATGTAATGACAGACCAGAAGCTGTCAAACTTGGTAATAACCAATCTATTACACAGGAAGAAGCAGAAGCTTTAGAAGCGATCAGCAAAGCTGGTTATGAAATCGAATTCGCACTGATCAAAGAAGCGTCCATCGGAACATGGGACAAATTCAGAGGTCAGTTTGGATTTAACTAAAAAACCAATAGAGAGGAGAAACTATTATGACAATTAGTTGGTTACAAGCAATCATTTTAGGTATTTTTGCCTGCTTATCCAGTATGCCTGGTATGGGAGGTACAACCATTGGTAACTACACATTAGGAAGACCATTAGTTGCAGGTCTTGTCTGTGGTATCGTACTTGGAGATATTCAGGCAGGTGTTTTAGTCGGTGCGGCAATGCAGGTTGTATATATCGCATTGGTTACACCAGGAGGAACTGTATCAGCAGACGTTCGTGCCGTATCTTATATCGGTATTCCACTGGCAATGTTAGCATTAAATTCATACGGATTAGATCCTGCATCAGCAAAAGGTATCTCCATGGCAACATCATTTGGAGCAATGGTAGGAACGATCGGTACAGTATTATTCTATGGAACAGCAACGATCAACCTTGTATGGCAGCACATTGGATGGCAGGCCGTTGAAAAAGGTGAATTCAGGAGATTATACGTTGTAGATATGGTTCTTCCATGGATTTCTCATATCATCTGCAGTTTCTTACCAGCAGTTGTAATGTGTAAATTAGGAGTTCCAGTTGTAGAAGCGATCAAAACAACATTACCAATGGATGGAATTGCAATGAAAACACTGTTTACAGTAGGTAGCTTGCTTCCTTGCGTAGGTATTGCGATCTTATTAAAACAGGTAGTAACAAAAGCAGTTGACTTTATACCATTCTTCTTCGGATTTACATTAGCAGCAAGTATGGGATTAAACCTTGTATCAGTAACAGTTGTAGCAGCAATGTTCGCAATTATTTACTACAACATTAAAATGGTAGGAATCAGAGCAAAAGAAGCAGCCTTAGCTTCTGGCGGTTCCTTTGACGATGATGACGAGGAGGATATTTAATATGGCAGAGAAAAAACTATCTAAAAAAGCGTTAAATAAATCATTCCGTAACTGGGCTTATGGAAACTTAACATGTTTCTCTCAGGAACATATGCAGACATTTGGTTATCTGTGTGCAATGCTTCCATTGGTAGAAGAGTTATATGATACAAAAGAAGAACAGAAAGAAGCAATGAATACATACACAGCTTTCTTTAATACAGAACCACAGGTTGGATCTATCATCGTAGGTATCACAGCTGGTCTTGAGGAAGCAAAAGCAAATGGAAATGAAGATATCGATGCAGAAGCGATCAATGGTATCCGTGCCGGTCTTATGGGACCTTTAGCAGGTATTGGTGATTCCTTAGTTGTAGGTACATTAATTCCTATCTTACTTGGTATCGCACTGGGATTATCAACAGGTGGATCTGTCGTAGGACCGATCTTCTATATCGTAGCATGGAACTTGATCATGGCATTTGGAATGAAGTTCTTATACTTCAAAGGATATGAACTGGGTGGAAAAGCCGTAGATATCCTGGTTGGTGAGCAAGCAACCGCGATCCGTGAAGCAATCGTTATGTTAGGAACAATGGTTGTTGGATCTGTAGCAGCAACATGGGTATCAGTAAAAACATCATTCCATCTTGTAAACAGTGCAGGAAAAGAATTCTTAAATCTTCAGAATCAGTTAGATGGAGTATATCCAGGATTCTTAACAGCAGCTTTTGTAATCTTCTGTTGGTGGTTAATGTCAAAGAAAAAAGTATCTCCAGTTGTTACAATGTTGATCTTAGTAGTTGTAGCATTTATCGGAGTTATGATCGGATTCTTTAACCCAGGATTAAAATACTAAGAAAGGAAGTATATTATGACAACACAAACAAGAGCACAGCAGCTAAAAGAAATTGAATTTCAGACACAAATGCTCAATAACCTCAAAAAATGGATTCGCAATCTCATTATTCTATCTTCTATCGGAATCATACTTGCGTATTGGGGACTAGGTGTCCAAAGTAAAATGCCATTTACAGTATTTGGTGTAGCTGGAGTGATCATTACGATCATCAGTGTGATACTTTGTGTTGTCATAGGCCTTGGTATTAAACGAGGAAGAGCAAACGTAGACAAGATATTACAATTAGTGAAAGCCTAAGCATAGAACTATTGTTTTTTGATTGAAAAAGGACGATTATAGTTAGATCGTCCTTTTTTCTACAAAGAAAGGGAAAAAATATGAGGAAAGTCAGCCCAAGATTAGTAGCGATAATGATGGCAGGTGTAGTCAGTGTCACTTCTATCGCACCAGTAACAGCATACAATCATGTAACTGTAAATGCAGCACAATTACAGCAGCAGGCGATAGATTGGACATTTACAGGAAATGGAAAAGTAGACAATGATAAGATCCAGTTATCAGGAGCTGGTGATAATATCGGTATCACAAACATCAAAAAAGAGGATAATTATGCGGTCAAAGCAAAACTGACACAAGGAGAAGAAGACGGAGCTGTCGGTGTGATTATGGGAGCAAAGGAAGCAAAAGATCCAAAGAAAGGTTCTGTAGTAGCCAATGTTACTCCATCTACTGGAGCCGTACGTTTGTTCTGTTTCCAAGGAGGACGCAACAACGATCTTCAGAAAGAAAAAGTATTTGATGAATTAAAAAATAAAGATACTTATGATTTTGACATTTCTGTAAAACAACGTCATTTGACAGTTAAGATCAATGGTGTAAAAGTCATCAGTATGGAGATCACAGATACGATTTTTGAAGGAAAGGTTGGTCTTATTTCCTTCAATGAAACAATGACAGCATCTGATTTTTCTGTAGAAGATATCGCGATTCCAAAAGCAACAGCACATTTAACAAATTTACAGGTAACAGGTGGCGACTTAGATAAGAAATATACACAGGATACAAATGATTATGCGATCACAGTGCCTAATACAGTTGATAAATTATCTATCACACCAACTGTAAGTGAGAATGGAACAGTGACGATCGGTGAACAAAAAGCAGAAAATGGAAAAGCAACAGAAGTATCATTAAAGATTGGATCTCAGGAAATTCCTGTCACAGTGACAAGTACAAATGGTGCAGTAGAAACTACAACATTACATGTATTAAGAAATGTAGATGGTTCAGCATATACAGTGCCAACCAGACCACAATATCATTTTTCACAGGCAATGGGATGGAGCAATGACCCAAACGGAATGCTTTATTATAAGGGAGAATGGCATTTATTCTTCCAGCATAATCAGGCAAGAACGACATGGGGAGAGTTAGAATGGGGACATGCAGTTTCTAAAGATCTGATCCACTGGGAAGAATTGCCAAGACCATTAAATTATCAGGAAGATAATGGAGCAATGTTCTCTGGATGTGGAGTTGTAGATGATGAGAATACATCCGGTTTATTTGGAGATGAAAAAGGACCTGGAAAAGGTGGACTTATTGTGATCTATACACAGAACAATGAATTAAATGGCCACAGAGGACAGGATCAGTGCATCGCATACAGCAAAGATAACGGAAGAACATGGACAAAATATAAAGGAAATCCAATCTTAAAATGGGATGAAGATCATCTAAAAGATACAGCATTCCGTGATCCAAAAGTATTCCGCCACGATGGAAAATGGTTTATGGTACTTGCGGGAGGAATCTTAAGAATTTATTCTTCTGATGATCTGATTCATTGGAACATTGAAAGTACATATAAAGGAAGCGATGATATTGGTAATCCAGCAGGATTAAGAGTTGAAACAGAATGCCCTGATATGTATCCTTTAACAGCAGATGATGGAACAACAAAATGGGTTATCAGTGAAGGAGGACGTTATTATCGCATCGGTGATCTCAAGAAGATTGATGGACATTGGACATTTGTACAGGATAAAGACAGCGACCGTTATGTCATGAACTTTGGACCTCATTCTTATGCAGCAATGACATATTATATTGGTAATGGGGAAACAACCAATGGAAAACCAGAAAACCGAAGAATCATGATCAACTGGGCAAGTACATGGGCTGATGGATACTGCAATAACGTTGATAAAGCGACTGGACAGTGGGGATACAATGGATTCTTTAATCTTCAGACAGAATTAAATGTGAAGAAGATTGATGGTAAGTATAAACTAGTTCAGACACCAATTGACGAATACAAGAAATTACGTGTCAACGAAGCAGCAACCAAACTTGAAAATGTTACGATTCCAAAGAAGACAGAAAACAGTGAAAATCTGTTATCAGGAGTCAAAGCAGGACAATATGAAGTTGTCGCAGAACTTACACCACAGGCAGGAACAAAAGAAGTTGGATTCAAATTAAGAACAAACAAATCTGGAAGTCAGGAAACAGTTGTATCTTATAATACAGAAACAAAGAAAGTATCCATCAATGGAGAAAAATCTGGTACACATCCAGCGGGACAGCAGACAAAGAACATCGTATCTGATGCAATTGTCACAGAGAAAGATGGAAAAGTAAAATTAGACATTTTTGTTGATGAATCAAGTGTTGAAGTATATGGACAAGATGGACAGGTTACAGGAGCATTAGCAGTATTCCCATCTGTCAGTAGTACAGGAATGGAAGTATATTCTGAAGGTGGAGAAACAACAGGAAATATCACAGTTTATCCAATGAAGAGTATCTGGGAAAATAAGATCACAGATGCAAACACAGCAACAGATCTATATATCAGTACAGACTCTGGAAGTGGAGAATATAATGTCGGAGATAAGATTAGTGTAAATGCTGCAATCTCTCCAATGAAAGCAGATCAGAAAGTAACATGGAAAGTAAGTAATAACAAAAGTAATAAAGTTAAAGTTGTTAAAACAGAAGATGATGAACTTCAGTTAGAAGCACTAAAAGAAGGAAGTGTCACTGTTACAGCAACAACAGCAAATGGATTATCAAGAAGTATTGATATATTTGTTTCAGCAGCAGACGATGGTATTTCACTTAGTGACTGGAAACAACATGGTGGTAAATGGACGATCAGTGAGAATTCTAACAGTTGTACAGGAGAAGCCAGTGGAGACGCATTCTTAATGTCAGGAACAAAGATCAGTTCAGATGATTATATTTTTGAATCAGATGTTGTTTATCACAGTGGACAGGCATTTGCATTATTATTCCGCGGACAGAGTCCAGATTCTACCAGTGCATATGCAGCTAATGTAGACACACAAAGAAAAGGTAGTACAGCAAGAATCTTTACATTTGGAGGCGGAACCGGAGAGATCGGAAAAGATGGAAATTATAACTTAAGCGAAGGACAGAAATATCATTTCAAAGTTGTAGTAAAAGGTAATCAGTATAAAGTGTATATTGAGGACAAGCTGGTACTGAATGTAAGAGATGTAAAAGTTGAGAATAATTACAAAGAAGGAAAATATGTTGGATTTAATGTATTCAACGGAAAAGTAACATTCCAGAATATGAAAGTCACACCATTAGAAGTGAAAGTTCCAACAGTTTCTGATAAACTTGCATTAACAGCAGGCGAGAAAGCAGTAATTACTGTTTCCAATATCGAGGACAACAGTTTCAACATCATCAAATACAAATCTTTGGACAAAACGATCGCAGATGTAGATGAAGATGGTAACATCACAGCAAAGAAAGCTGGAACAACACAGATTGAAACGCAGGTTACAACTTTTGGAAGAAGTTACACATACAAGACTCAGGTAACAGTAAAAGAAAAAGAAGTAGAAACTCCAAAAGTTTCTATTACAGCAACACTAAAAGGTAATGCAGGAAAGACTGTCACAACGATCAAAGATGTGAAAGCAGGAGATACTCTGCCAGCATGGAACAAAGCAAAATATAAAGCAGCTGGTAAGAAAGGTTATGTATTTGCAGGATGGACATACAATGGAAAAATTGTTACAAAGATGCCAGAAAGCGACAAGAATATTACATTAACAGCTAAATTTGTTAAAGTAACAGTTGGAAAAGCAGGTTCATTATCTGTCAGATCCAAAGCAGGAAAAGGTGTAGGATTTGTAGCAAGATCAACACAATCTGTCAACAAATATGGGGAAAAACGAGGATTTAGATTCCGTTATTCCACAAGCAAAAAGATGAAATCTGCAAAATACAAAACAACAGGTTTAGCGAAAAATGTTTATACAAAAACAGGTCTGAAAAAAGGCAAGAAATATTATGTACAGGTTCGCTATTACTACTATGATTCAACAAATCAGAAAGTATACGGAGCATATTCTAAAGCAAAATCAGTGAAAGCATATTAAAAATAAAGACCTAAAAAAGAAGAAAGCCATCTGGAATATTTTATCCTCGCCAGATGGCTTTTCTTGCTTTATAATAATGGAAGAAATAGACAACAAAGCAGAGAAACGAAAGGATGCAGACATAATGAAAAAGTATAAAGCAGTATTTAGTGATATCGATGGAACATTATTAAATTCAAAACATCAGATACCAGAAAATACAAGAAAAAAAATAAAACAGATCAACCAAAATGGAATCCCATACGTCTTAGTATCCGCAAGAATGCCAAAAGGCATGACAGCTATCAGAGCAGAATTAGAGGCGAAGAGTCCAATGATCTGCTACAGCGGAGCTTTAGTTGTTGATGAAGAAGACCATCCAATCTACAGTGTGGCAATGCCACAAGAAGTTGCTATGAAGTTATGTAGAAGAGTCTATGAATTGAATCCAAAGATTTCGGTTAACATTTACACAAACGATGAATGGCTGGTAAAAGATAAAAAAGAATATTGGGCAGCGCAGGAAAGTGATATCACAGGCGTGATTCCACAAGAAGTGTCTTTTGAAGATGAAGAAGTCTACAAAGAAGTACACAAGGTGTTATGCATGGGAGATAAAGAAGATATTGCAGCGTTGGAACAACAGTTAGTAAAAGAATTCCCACAGATCAGAATTTATCGATCCAAAGATACCTATTTAGAGATCATGTCCATGAAAGCATCCAAATCAGATGCAATCCATATGTTAAAAGACCATTTTCATGTGAAACAAGAAGAGATAATGGCATTTGGTGATAATTTCAACGATATCGATATGATCAGATATGCAGGACTTGGAGTCGCCATGGGCAATGCCGCAGATGAAGTAAAACAGGCAGCAGATATTGTCACAGACATCAATGACAATGAAGGAGAACGCCAGATTCTGGATAAATATTTTAAATAAAATTTGAAACAAGAAGCATAGAATAAGTAATAAAAACAGGAACTGCAGACCAAATGCAGTTCCTGTTTTTGTAATAATTTTAAGATTGAGATGAATTGATATTATTTAAGAGAACTTATTTTTTCTTAGTTTTTAAAACTTTCTTAGCAGACCAAGCAGAATAAACATTCTTTGATTTGTTGTTTACTTTTGTTACTTTGTAGCTTCGAACTCTTACATAATATTTCTTATTCTTTTTCAGCTTCTTTAAGACTTTAGAAGCTGATTTTGCAGAAACTTTGACAGTTTTTGCATTCTTGAAGTTCTTAGAAGTACTATACTGAATCTGATAAGCAGCAACTCCAGAAATCTTCTTCCAAGATACTTTGATAGAAGTCTTCTTAGCTTTGCTTAATTTCACAGTTGTCTTCGCAGGAGCTTTGACAGTTGTTGTGTTTGTTACTGTAGTTGTAGCTGCTGGTTTTGTTGTAGCAGGTGCAGCAGTAGTAGTTGCAGCATCTTTTGTTTTTAAAGCTTTGACTGCATTGATCGCTTCTGTTAAATGAGTGATCTGCTCACTAACTTCTGCAGAAGTTAACTCTTTTTTGTTCAGTAATTCTTTAGATTCATCTAGTTCAGTTTGAAGATTAGTAAATGCAGTTTGCTTGTTAGAACTATCAACATAGGAATCTTTCTTCAAAGATTCAGCTTCTGTTACTAATTTCTGAAGAGAAGCCTTTTCTTCGTTGCTTGCAAGAGCCTTTTTGGATACAATATTGTCTTTTGTAGCTTCAAAGTTAACTGTATAATCCTCGTAACCAAGAGCATAAACTGTTAAACTCCAATAACCTGTACCATCTGTATTTTCAGGTAACTGGCAACGAATTGAATCTGTTAATCCAAGCTGGATTCCCATAGATTTATGCATCCAGTTATCAGCTGCAAATTTTGTTCCATAAGAAGCTAAAGCTTTTGTACGAGTGCTGTCATTTCCGTAGTATGTCCATTTAACAGCCTGCATCTTGTCACCTAAAGCACCATAGTCATCTCCATTTAGATCTACACGAAGAAATTCTCCATATGATCCAGAAGCAGCTTTTACAGTTGGAGTGATCTTTACAGCTTTCTGTAATGTCTGATCTTTAATACCAGAGTCAGTACCAGTTGTTCTGGATTTGAAAGAGAAGGAACCGTCAGAACCTTTGACCGCTTCCTTTAATCCATTTGTATTTGCTGTTACATTTGCAGATGATTTATAAGAACTTAAAACACCTTCTGCATATCCACCGATCAATATACCATTGTTTTCAACAACAGAGTATTTTGCTTTGAAATCGTTGTAATCAGAAGCCTTTACTTTTACAGGAACATATTTGATTCCAGAAACACTATAGTGATCCATTTTTTTTGTGGAATTATCAGCAAATGTTAGAGTTCCTTTGTTAAAAGTAACTCTTCCTTCCACGTCTTTTAGATGTAAATAAGTGGCTGTTACTTTACCAGCAGAGTCTTTTACCTGTTCCCAGTTAGAGATCTGATAAGCAATTCCATCGGTTGTATAGATCGTTGTGATACACTGAAAACTTCCTCTATGAAGACCATGGTTTGTTGTAGCACGAGTAACGGCATCGTATCCACCATTATCAAGTTCACCATGACTATCTAATGCATCAGAAGAGCTGTCATTACCAGCAGCATAAACACCCTCAGATGCCCAATATTCATTCCAGGTAAGTCCAGCATAGCAATAAACATATTCATCAGATTGCTCATTATCAGCCTTAACAATGTGAGCAATATTAAAGATATTCGCTGTCACAGGAGTCGCAGTTAAAACCATTGCACCACTCATAGCGATAGCAAAAGCTTTCCCGATTAATCTTTTACGCATATAGTTTTTCCTCCATTTTCTGTAATATAAAATAATAGCGTGTATGTAGTTAGAAAACTCTAACTGCTGAAAATATGATACCACACGAGAGGTTAGTGAACAATAACTATAAATGAGAATAATTATCAATATCTTGCTATCCATTAAGTGCAGGTACACTCCTATGGACAGGATATTGATAATTATTCGGTAAATTACAAATCGATGTGCGGAAAGCCCACTCCTTTAGGTGTGGGATGGATAGCAAAAAAATTAAAATAATGTGTATATAAGTATGGTAAATATACACGCATTATGATACAATAAATGTATGGAAAACATATATAGACATACAAATACAACGGTATCTTTGATAAATTATCATTTTGTATTTTGTCCAAGATACAGGCGTAAAATTTATCTGATACCAAATGTAGAAGAGCGATTTAAAGAACTGGTCAAAATTAAATGTAAGGAGTTAGAAATTGAAACAATTGCAATAGAATGTGATAAAGACCATTCGCATATGTTCTTAAATTGTCCACCTACATTAAGTCCATCATATATTATGCATCAAATTAAAGGATATACAAGTAAAATTCTGAGAGAAGAATTTTATGAGCTTTCTAAAATGCCTAACTTATGGACAAGAAGTTATTTTGTTTCAACAGCAGGAAATGTGTGTAGCGAAACAATCAAAAAGTATGTAGAAGATCAAAAGAAAAGATATTAAAAAGAGAATATCATACTAGAAAGTGAGGTGAGTACCATGTCAAACTTTATTGTTGAATTCCCATTGAAAACAGAAAAATATCAAGAAGATGTTTTAAATAAGCGTTTTAAAGTTGGAAGATATATTTATAATTCATTAGTAAATGTGACTCAAAAGCGTTATAAAGAAATGATCAAAACAAAGAAATATCGTAATCTTATATCTGTATTAACGGAAAATAAGAAATCTAATAAAGAAATTTGGAAACAAATAAATGATATTCGTAAACAGTATGGTATGTCAGAATACTCATTTCACGAAGATGTAAAACAAATGCAAAATCATTTCAAAGATAATATAGATTCATTTACCGCTCAAAAGATTGCAACACAATTATGGAAATCTTATGATAAATTGTTTTATGGAAATGGAAACAAAATTTATTATAAGAGACATGGTGAATTAAATGCACTTGAAGGGAAATCTAATAGAACTGGTATTCGTTTTAAAGATAATACGATTCTTTGGAACGGATTAAAAATACCTGTTGTTATAGATTATGATAATGATTATGAATATCAAGCGATGCAATCTAAAATCTGCTACAACAGGATCATACGAAAATATATAAGAAATAAATATAAATATTATGTGCAGATCGTTTTCAAAGGGAATCCACCTATAAAACTAATTGCTGAAACTGGCGAGATAAAACACTATATGGGTACAGGGGATGTTGGACTGGACATCGGAACTAGAACTATCGCTATTTCAAGCCAGTCTGATGTAAAAATATTAGAACTTGCTGATAGGATACAAAATATTGAAGATCAAAAGAAAAAACTTCTTAGAAAAATAGACAGGTCAAGACGAGCAACTAACCCAGAGAATTATAATGAAGATGGTACGATTAAAAAACATGGTAATAAAAAAGTTCTATGGAATCAATCGAATCACTGCATTAAATATCAAAATGAATTAAAAGAGCTGTATAGAAAACAAGCTGATATAAGAAAGTATCAACATGAATGTTTAGCTAATTATATTATATCTCTTGGCAATAAAGTATATGTTGAAAAAATGAATTTCGCAGGACTTCAAAAGCGTGCTAAGAAAACTGAAAAAAATGATAAAGGCAGATTCAAACGTAAGAAACGTTTTGGAAAGTCGTTAGCAAATAAAGCTCCATCTATGTTATTAACTATCATAGATAGAAAGTTGAGATATTATGGTGAAAAACTAATTGAAATAAATACATCAGAAGCAAGAGCAAGCCAGTTTAATCATTTTGATGGGACATACAAAAAGAAGTCTCTGTCACAGAGATGGAATGATTTTGATGGTCTTAAAATACAAAGAGATATGTATTCAGCATTTCTGATAATGAACATTAATGATAATCTGAAGAGTTTTAATATTGATAAATGTAATGAACGATTTGAAAATTTCTATCGACTTCATAATTTAGAAGTAGAGAGATTAAAAGGTAAAAAAAATTTAAGCAGTATAGCAATCTAAAATAGAATATATAAAAGGTTTTGACACGAGCCATATACTAACGTTAATGGATATAATGATATCTTTATTAGTGAAAGTCTTATAGAAAATCATTAGTCTTATATGCTTTCGAGTATATTTGGAAGTGAACGTATATAAGAACCTAACGTGCTTTAGCCGTTGGAGTGTCAGTATAATTAAGGAAGTCATATTAAGAAATTCGTAAGAATTATATCCGCAGAAACGAAAGAACCACCTGATACACTAAAACCATCAAAGATACGAGGAGGAAAAGTATGAACCAGCCAAAGATCCTAGTCGTTGATGACGACAAAGAGATCGTAGGAGCGATCAAGAAACGTCTGGAAATGGAAGACTATGAAATCATAACGGCATATGATGGTCTGGAAGCCATGGATATCCTGATGGAACAAGAAGTCCAGCTTCTGATCATAGACGTTATGATGCCGAAGATGGACGGACTATCCGCAACGATGAAGATCAGGGAAAGCAAGAACATCCCGATCATCATTCTTTCAGCCAAGACAGAAGAAAGCGATAAGATCCTGGGACTATCTATGGGAGCCGACGACTATATCAGCAAACCATTCCGCCCAGATGAACTAGTAGCGAGAGTGAAATCCCAGCTGCGAAGATACATGCAGTTTGGAGGAATGAACGCCGCAGAAAGCAATAAGGAACAGATCATCAATGGCGGACTGATCCTTGACATGAAAGGAAAAAGGATGATGGTAGACGGAGAGCCAGTGAAACTGACTGCAACCGAATACAAGATCGTAAGCCTTCTGATGAATAACCTGGGCAGAGTATTTTCAGCAGATGAGATCTACGAACGCGTATGGAACGAAGAAGCCTATGCAACAGAGAATACCGTTATGGTTCACATCCGTCGTATCCGCGAGAAAATAGAAATAGATGCAAAAAATCCAAGATATTTAAAGGTGGTGTGGGGAATTGGATACAAGATCGAGAAAATGGACTAACAAAGTATTGATCACACTTGTGATGATCGCCATGACCCTGTCAGGGATATATGGACTCAACACGATCCATAACATGGCATTGACAGGAGATAACAGCTTCAGTCTGGATGAACAGGATCAATCAGACTATATCAAACACACACAGATGTCACTGTTTGATAAATGGGCAGATCAAGAAGGTGATAAAGTCTATTATACACAGGCAAATCATGTATCAGAAAGTTTACTGAATAAGATAAAAAAAGAATCATTTGTGAAAGTAACGATGAAGGTCAAACCATATGATAAAAAGATGGTAACGACAACATCAACATATGGAACAGAAAATGCGAACTATACTGGGGGCAGGATTGAACATTTTCATATAGAAAGAGACAAGACAGAGAAACTAAACAAAGACGGAAGTTTCAAAGGATGGGATCCGTATGACGAATACGATGAGTACAATGCGGATCAGACAGAATACTATGAATTCTCTGGGGATAATTATATACTGCTGGATATATTCCCGGAACAGCTTCTGATCAATGATGAGAAGAATCAGCGTCTGGAAAATGCAGACATTGAAATTTTTTTGACAAAAAAAGCACTAACAGAGATTGAAAATTTTCGAAAAGGATCAATAAAACAGATCACAACGGGAATCAAAACGATCATTGTTGTTTCAGTCATTGAAGTGATCGGAACGATCCTGCTGAGCATCTTATTTGCACTTCAGGAAAAGCGAACCAGATTTTTTAGAGGTCTTGACAGGCTCTGGTGGGAGATCATACTAGTGACAGCAATTACGCTGCTTGGACTGGCGATCGCGTTATGCTTTGCGATCTGGGAATATACGATAGAATATACACAGGGCAGGATCACAGGTTCAACGATCGAGATGATCATGACACTGAGTTATATCTCAGTCCCATTTTTCATCATGGCATTTGCCATATGCATCCAGACTACGGTATGGAGGATCCGCCAGAAGAATCTTCTGGATTCAACATTTTGTCTGGGATATATTCGAAAATGGAGCCGTCAGGCAAAGACAAGAAGAAAGCTGGAAGATGAAGCGATGTCATTTGCACAAAAACATGCAAGAGACAGGATCAGACAGTACAGGGTCTTACGATATATTTTAACTGTCGGTACACTTGCTTGTATCATCATGGGAATGAGTGGAATGAATATTCCATCCCCACTCTTGTTTATAGCAGCAGTCATCTTTGTTTTTCTTATCAGATATTTTTCAAGATATTCAGACAAATATGCAAAAGAACAGAGAGATTTAAACATGCTGGTCGATCAGATCGAACGTATTTCCAATGGGGAACTGACGGCAACGACCGATATTTCACAAGAATCTGCGTATTATGAATACAGTCAGAAACTGACCAATATCGGGCAGGGAATGGAAAAAGCATTAGAAACACAGATGAAGGGCGAGAGAATGAAGATCGATCTGATCACAAATGTATCACATGATCTGAAGACACCGCTGACTTCTATCATCGGATACGTCGATCTCTTAAGCAGAGATCAGACATTATCTGCAGAATCAAGAGATTATGTAACCATCCTGATCAACAAGACCGAACGCTTAAAATCTATCATTTCTGACCTGTTTGAACTTGCGAAAGCAACAAGTGGAGATGCGAAAGTAGATCTGGAAGAAATGGATATGAAACGTCTGGTAGAACAGACACTGGGGGATATGGCAGATCAGATAGAAGAATCTGGATTTGCGATCAGATATCAGTGCGAAGCTACACACACAAGATTTATCGGAGACAGCAGCCGCATGTATCGTGTGGTACAAAATGTCATAGAAAATGCCTTAAAATACTCCCTGAAAGGAACCAGAATCTTCCTAAGGATCACCGAAGCAGATCAAAATATAAAATTAGAAGTTATAAACACAGCATCCTATGAGATGAATTTTACAGAAGAAGAGATCATGGAACGGTTTGCCAGAGCGGAAAAATCACGTACCAGCGAAGGAAACGGATTAGGACTTTCCATCGCAGACAGTTTTACAAAGAATTGTGGAGGAGAGTTTTCGATAAGAATAGACGGAGATCAATTCCTGGTTACTATACAATTTAAACAACATTTAGATGTAAACAAATAGATTTCATATGTTTTTTGATAAAATTGGAAAAATGTAAAAAAACTATGTTGAAAGGGTAGAAAACATAAATATAAAAGTATATACTAGTAGTGTCGACAATATGCAAATAGACCATTTGAGAGAGTGGTTTTTAAATCCTTTTTTTCATGAAGTTTTGATACATGGTGACTTATGGAACGGTTGCGTATTTGGAGACATCTGCTTTTAAAGTCTCTTCAGACATTAAGATCTGGAGGGGCTTTTTTCTTATTGCATAGGTAGAATAAGACGTAACAGCATTTGATACAAACAAATGCTTCTGGTATAATAAAAAGAAAAGAGCATGCACGGAAAGGACACGAAAGAATGAAGAGACGTTTAATCAGCCTTGTCCTTGTATTGATGCTTGTCATGACAGCAGGATGCGGGAAGAAGAGTACAACAAAGAAACTCAAGACAGAAGATCTGGATGAAACAACCCTGCAGGGAATGGCAAAAGATATCACAAAGGAGATGTCCTTAAAGAATAAGATCGGACAACTATTTATGGTATCTGTTTATCAATTAGATGAGGCAGAAAGCAAGAATCAGACAGGCGTGACGAGCCAGATGAAGAAGACATTGAAGAAGTATCCAGCAGGTGGGGTGATCATGTTTGCGAAGAATATTGATACACCTGATCAGACAAAGAAGATGACGGATGAGCTCCAAGATGCCTCCTATATCCCATTATTTATGGCAGTGGATGAGGAAGGTGGACAGGTTTCAAGAGTCGCATCCAACCCCGAGATGAAGATGACAGTATATCCATCTGCACAGGAAGTTGGAAGAACTTACAATAACAAGAAGATCGCACAGATGGGGAAGACACAGGGAAAGGAATTAAAAGAGCTTGGATTTAATATGAATCTGGCACCAGTCGCAGACGTTTTAACGAATAAGAATAACACAGAGATCGGAGACCGAAGCTTTGGAACAGATTCAAAGAAAGTTGCCAATATTATCACAACACTGGTAAAGAACATGCAGAAACAACAGATTTCAGCGACATTAAAGCATTTTCCAGGAAGTGGACAGACCGGAGGAGACACACACCGCGGAAGCACAGAGACCGATCAGACGATCAATACATTAAGAGATACAGATTTTAAACCATTTAAAGCAGGAATCAAGGCAAAAACTGATGCAGTAATGGTATCACATTTGATGCTGTCTAATGTGACAGATGAGAAGGAGCCTTCAAGCCTAAGCAGCAGAGTCGTATCTGATATTCTAAGAGATGAACTCGAATACAAGGGCGTTATCATGACCGATGCGATGAACATGAAAGCGATCACAGATAACTATAGTTCCGGAGAAGCAGCAGTGAAAGCGATTCAGGCAGGAGTTGACCTGATCGTGATGCCGGATAACTATAAAGAAGCATACAAGGCAATTGAGAAGGCACTAAAAAGTGGCAAGATCAAAGAATCAAGAATCGATAAATCTGTAAGAAGGATCATATATACGAAGCTTAAGCGAGGAGAGATCCCTCCAGATACTACATTATTAAAAGAGAATCAATAACAGGGATGCTTGCAGATTTAAAATGAATATGTTACTATCAAAAATGTGTATTTTACAAAGGAAACTAAAGATTGTATAACAGAAAGGTCAAAAGATCACGATGAGCAGAGAGAACTTTGATAAGTTGGGAGAAGAATGTGGAGTTTTCGGTATCTACGATTTCGATGGCAATGATGTAGCGTCAACGATCTATTATGGATTGTTTGCACTTCAGCATCGAGGTCAGGAAAGCTGCGGAATTGCAGTTTCTGATACGAATGGTCCAAAACGTAATGTCACATCTCAAAAAGGTATGGGATTATGTAATGAAGTGTTTACACCAGATTCCCTTCAGGCATTAAAGGGAGATATCGGTGTGGGGCATGTAAGGTATTCAACAGCAGGAGAGAGTGTTCCTGAGAATGCCCAGCCACTGGTTTTAAATTATGTAAAAGGTACTTTAGGACTTGCACATAATGGTAATCTGATCAATGCAATAGAACTTCGCGAAGAATTAGAACAGACAGGAGCTATTTTCCAGACAACGATCGATTCCGAAGTTATCGCATATCATATCGCAAGAGAACGCGTGAATACATCATCAATTGAGAAGGCAGTAGCCAGAGCAATGCAGAAGATCAAAGGTGCGTATTCCCTGATCGTTATGTCACCAAGGAAACTGATCGGGGCAAGAGATCCATATGGATTTAAGCCATTATGTATCGGTAAGAGAGATAACGCTTATGTATTAGCATCTGAAAGCTGTGCATTAGATACGATCGGAGCAGAATTTATCCGTGACGTGAATCCAGGAGAGATCGTAACGATCACAAAGGATGGAATTCAGTCAGACTGTGATTTATGTATTCCAAAGGAAAAAACAGCAAGATGTATCTTTGAATACATTTATTTTGCAAGACCAGACAGTGAGATTGACGGAGTTGGGGTATACCACTCAAGAATTCAGGCAGGAAGATACCTCGCACAGGATTCACCAGTAGAAGCAGACTTGGTTGTCGGAGTACCAGAATCAGGAAATGCAGCAGCCCTGGGATATTCCTTAGAGTCAGGAATTCCATATGGAACCGCATTTGTCAAGAATGGTTATGTCGGAAGAACTTTCATCAAACCAGGACAGAGCAGCCGTGAATCAAGCGTGCAGATCAAGTTAAATGTTTTAAAAGAAGCAGTCAAAGGAAAGAGAGTCATCATGATCGATGATTCCATCGTACGAGGAACAACAAGTGACCGCATTGTGAAGATGTTACGCGATGCAGGAGCGACAGAAGTTCATGTAAGGATCAGTTCCCCACCATTCCTGTGGCCATGCTACTTTGGAACTGATATTCCAGAGAGAGAACAGCTGATCGCATATAACAGATCGATCAACGAGATCTGTGAAGTGATCGGAGCAGATAGTTTAGGATACTTAGGAGAAGAGAGACTTTCACAGATGGTACAGGGATTACCGATTTGTAAAGGATGTTTCACAGGTGAGTATCCAATGAAACCGCCAACAAGAGATATTCGTGGAAATTTTGAAAGATAAGGATAAGGAGATTTTTATGAACGACCGTTACCAGAGCCCATTATCAGAACGTTATGCAAGCAAAGAGATGCAGTACATCTTTTCTCCAGACAAGAAGTTTAAGACATGGAGAAAGTTATGGATCGCACTTGCTGAGACAGAGAAAGAATTAGGACTTGATATCACACAGGAACAGATCGACGAATTAAAAGCACATGCAGAAGACATCAACTACGATGTAGCAAAAGAACGTGAAAAATTAGTCCGTCATGATGTTATGTCTCATGTATATGCATACGGAGTACAATGTCCAAAGGCAAAAGGAATCATCCATTTAGGAGCAACATCCTGCTATGTTGGTGATAACACAGACATCATCATCATGACAGAAGCATTAAAGCTTGTCAGAGTAAAATTATTAAATGTGATCAACGAATTATCCAAATTCGCAATGAAATACAAAGATCTTCCAACACTTGGATTTACACATTTTCAGCCAGCTCAGCCTACAACAGTAGGTAAGAGAGCAAGCCTTTGGCTGATGGATCTCGTATATGATCTAGAAGATCTTGATCACGTGATCGCTAACATGAGATTATTAGGATCAAAAGGAACAACAGGAACACAGGCAAGTTTCTTAGAGTTATTCGAAGGAGACCACGAAACGATCAAGAAGATCGATGGAATGATCGCCAAGAAGATGGGATTTGACAAATGCCAGCCAGTATCAGGACAGACATACTCTAGAAAAGTTGATTCCCGCGTGATCAACGTATTAAGCCAGATCGCACAGTCTGCCCATAAGTTCTCAAATGACATCAGACTTCTTCAGCACTTAAAAGAAGTAGAAGAACCATTTGAGAAGAACCAGATCGGATCATCTGCAATGGCATATAAGAGAAATCCAATGAGAAGTGAAAGAATCGCTTCCTTAGCAAACTACGTAATGTCAGATGCCATGAACCCAGCATTAGTAGCATCTACACAGTGGTTTGAAAGAACATTAGATGACTCAGCCAACAAACGTTTATCTGTACCAGAAGGATTCTTAGCGATCGATGGTATCTTAGACCTTTACTTAAACGTTGTAGACGGATTAGTTGTATACCCTAAGGTTATCGAAAGCCGTTTAAGAAGCGAACTTCCATTCATGGCAACAGAGAATATCATGATGGATGCAGTAAAAGCTGGTGGAGACAGACAGGAACTTCATGAGAAGATCCGTGTACATTCTATGGCAGCAGGAAAAGTTGTCAAAGAAGAAGGAAAAGCAAACGATCTGTTAGAAAGAATCGCAGCAGACCCAGCATTTGGTATGAACATGGAGCAGTTACAGGCGATCATGAAACCAGAGAACTTCGTAGGACGTGCACCACAGCAGACAGAAGAATTTGTGAATGAAGTGATCAATCCAATTCTGGAAGAGAATAAAGAAGTACTTGGATTAACAGCTGAGATCAACGTATAAAAAGATAGAATCTTGATGAAAAGATAAAATTTTAACATAAAAAGAGATGGAAAGATCAAAACAATATAGATTTTTTCCATCTCTTTTTGCTGTATTTTAAGAAAAAATTACCAAAAAGCAGGAAATGAGCAGGAGTAGATATAGGAAATTAAGAAAAGGAATGGTATAATAGATTTAAAACAAATATGTGAGAGCATATGTTAGGGGAAAGTATATGAAGAAATTAAAAATAATCATCCAAAGAAAGAAATGGAATATGATACTTGGGATTTCAGATATCATAATGATGATCATAGCATCATATCTTGCATTATTAACGCGATTTGAATTCTATCCATCACAGATCGCACCGATTTTTTTGAAAAATGCTGCAAAATACATGCCGTTGAATCTCTTTTGCAGTATTGTGATCTTTATGGCATATCGATTGTATTCAACGCAATGGAAGTATGCAGGAATCTCCGATTTTATTAATATCGTTAAAGCAGTTGTGATCGCAGCAGCTTTCCAGCTGATCGGAATTTGTATGTTACAATGGGAGATACCAAGAAGTTACTATTTCTTGTATTTGGTATATCTGCTGTTGGGAATGTTTTTTATCCGATTACTTGTCCGATTGATTCAGGGAAGTGAACCACTCAAAGTGAATGATATTGGCAAGAAGAAAGTTCCGGTAATGTTGATCGGAGCAGGAGAAGCAGGAAGCATCATTTTAAATGAGATCAAAAAGAGTACATATGTGACTAAAACGATCCGTTGCATCATAGATGATGATCCAGCGAAGAAAGGAACATATTTATCTGGGATACCAGTGGTTGGCAATCGTAATACGATCCTGCGCAATGCAGTTAAATTTGATGTTGAAGAGATCATTTTGGCAATTCCGACAATAGAACCCAAGGACCGCAAGGACATCCTTGAGATCTGCAAGCAGACAGGATGCCGTCTGAGCATTCTTCCGGGTTTATATCAGCTGATTAACAGTGAAGTTACAGTATCTGCTCTAAGAGAAGTAGAGATTGAAGATCTGCTTGGAAGAGAGCCAGTGAAAGCCAATCTTCCATCAATCATGAGCTATGTCAAAGACAGAGTCGTATTTGTCACAGGGGGAGGCGGATCGATCGGAAGTGAGATCTGCAGACAGATCGCAAGATATCAGCCGAAGAAGTTAGTGATCATTGATAATTATGAGAACAACGCTTACGAGATCCAGATGGAATTAAAGAGAACACATCCAGAACTAGATTTGAAAGTATTGATCGTATCTGTCCAGAACCATCTGCGAATACACAATATTTTCGAAGATTATAAGCCTGATATCGTATTTCATGCAGCAGCACATAAGCATGTGCCATTGATGGAAGACAGTCCGCATGATGCGATCAAGAACAATGTATTTGGCACATTTAACATAGCCAAAGAAGCAGGAATGAGCGGCGTAAAGAGAATGGTACTGATCTCCACGGATAAGGCAGTAAGACCGACAAATATCATGGGCGCTTCCAAGCGGATCTGTGAGATGGTCATTCAATACATGAATAGCTTATACGATACAGAATACGTTGCTGTAAGATTTGGAAATGTTCTTGGAAGTAACGGAAGTGTCGTTCCGTTGTTCAAGAAGCAGATTGCCAATGGTGGTCCGGTAACAGTTACACATCCAGAGATCATCCGATACTTTATGACGATCCCAGAAGCCGTCAGTCTGGTGTTAGAAGCAGGAGCTTACGCAGAAGGCGGGGAAATATTTATCCTTGATATGGGAGAACCAGTCAAGATCTTAGATCTTGCGAAGAATATGATCCGTTTATCAGGACTTACACCAGGAGAAGATATAGAAATCCAGTTTACTGGCTTAAGACCAGGGGAGAAGCTGTATGAAGAACTTCTGATCGATGAGGAGAATAAAAAAGAGACAAAGAACAAACGAATTTTCATTGGAAGTCCAAGGATGATGGAGATAGAACAATTTAGTGAACTGATCGCTGAATTAGATCATGCGGCATTTTCCGAAGATCCGAATATTCGTGAAGTTGTAAAAAGATTAGTTCCAGAGTATACATATAAACAGACAAAATGACAGGGGGATGAGGCAGCATGAAAGAACGTATATATATGGCATCACCAACGATGCATGGGGAAGAACAGAAGTTTGTGCAGGAAGCATTTGACACCAACTGGATCGCACCACTTGGGCCAAATGTCAATGGCTTTGAACGTGAGATGGAAGCGTATACAGGAATCGCACACTGCAGTGCACTAAGCGCAGGAACCGCAGCACTGCATCTGGCGGTGAAATTATTAGAAGTCGGGGAAGGAGATACCGTGATATGTCCTTCGCTGACTTTTGCTGCAACAGCGAATCCAGTCGCCTACGAAAAAGGCAAGATCGTATTCGTGGATTCTGAACCAGAGACATGGAATATGTCACCACAGGCATTAAGAAGAGCTTTAGAAGAACATAAAGAGGCAAAAGCAGTGATCGTTGCACACCTTTATGGAACACCAGCCAAGGTAGACGAGATCAAAGCACTCTGTGAAGAATATAAAGTTCCACTGATCGAAGATGCTGCAGAAAGTCTGGGAGCAACATATAAAGGAGTCCAGACAGGAAGATTCGGAGTCATGGCAGGATTTTCATTCAATGGAAATAAGATCATCACGACATCAGGCGGTGGAATGATCGCATCAGAGAATGAAGAATACATTAAGCATGCGACATTTCTGGCAACACAGGCAAAAGAACCAGTCCGACATTATGAACACAAGGAGATCGGATATAACTACCGAATGTCTAATATCACAGCGGGAGTTGGAAGAGGACAGCTTCTGCATCTGGATGAACACATTGCGAAGAAAAAAGCAATCTATGAGACATACAAAGATGCTTTCAAGGATTATAAACAAGTGCATATGAATCCATATGAAACATGCAGTGAACCAAACTTCTGGTTATCATGCATGACGATCGATGAAGACAGTAAGACAAAACCATTAGATATCATAGAAGCTTTGGAAAGAGAGAATATCGAAAGCCGTCCGATCTGGAAACCATTACATCAACAGCCAGTATTTAAAGGGTGCGAATTCTATTCTCATTACGAAGATGATAAGAAGCCAGTATCAGAAGATATCTTTGACCGCGGATTATGTCTTCCAAGTGATATTAAGAATACAAAAGAAGATATGGATCGGATCATAGGGATCATAAGATCCGTACTGGACCGATAAGAACAAAATGTAAACGGAGTATATATAAAGATGTATCACAAATATATCAAACGATTTTTTGACATCATGTTGTCACTGTGCTGTATCATTGTATCAAGCCCGATCCTGCTTGTCACAGCACTGTTAGTAAGGATCAAATTAGGGAGCCCCGTGATCTTCAAACAAGAAAGACCGGGATATCATAACGAAATATTTACACTCTACAAGTTCAGAAGTATGACAGATGCAGTCGATGAGAATGGGGATCTGCTGCCAGACAAAGAACGTCTTCCAAGATTTGGCCAGATGTTAAGATCCACGAGTCTTGATGAATTACCTGAATTCTTCAACATCTTATTTGGACATATGAGTTTTGTCGGGCCAAGACCACTATTGAAACAATACATAGACTTCTACAGTGCAAGACAGAAACGACGTGCAGATGTAAGACCAGGACTGACTGGACTTGCACAGGTGAATGGGAGAAATGCCATCAGCTGGGAAGAAAAGTTTGAATTCGACCTTGAATATGTGGATAACATTTCTTTTCTTACCGACATCAAGATCATATTAAAGACCGTGACCAAAGTCTTAAAAAGAGCAGGGATCAGTGCACAGGAATCTGTGACAATGTATGCCTTTCAGGGAACAAAGAAAGACCAGTTTTCCAAATACAAGAAAGCAGGCCATTTAAAGATCTTATTTTCAAGCGTGGCAGATCAGGTCGAATTTATCGATACCTTCCGCTATGCTGCTGGCAGATTAGGGGTGAAAGTAACATTTGTCGGCTGTGATCATTCACTGGAAGCACCAGCATTATACCGCTGCCATAAGCACTATCAGGTTCCACAGCCAGGGGAAGAAGGTTATGTCACAGAACTCTTGAATATCTGTAAACAGGAGAAGATCGGTCTGCTCATACCAAGAACAGAAGAAGACGTCTTCATCCTGTCACAAAGAACCAGCGAATTTGAAGCTGTTGGAACAGAAGTTCTCATTGCAAATGAAGAATTAGCTCTGCTGTGCAGCAATAAACGCTGGACAGCTCGTTTCTTTGAAGAATGTGGTCTTAACGCACCACAGGTTGTAAGCAGTGCCAATGACTATACACAAGGATTCCCAGCAATGTTTGCAGTATTGGATGAGATGGATAATCTGGAGAAAAGCATCATGATTCATGATGAACAAGAATTAAGTTTTCATGCATCAAAATACGCGAATTACACGATACGTCCATTTTTAAATGGGAAGATGTATGAGATCGACGTATTCTGCAATCTAGACGGAAGCCCGGTTTACATCACACCAAGGGCAAAGGAAGAAGTCGAGGGAAAAGAAAGTGCAAGATATAGAGTTGTAAGAGATCACAAGATCGTAGAAGAAGCAAAGAAAGTGATAAAGAAATTAAGGCCATTCGGATGGATGACGATCTTTATGCTTCGTGAAGAACATACAGACAAAGATTATTTTATCCGAATGGAACCATGGTATCATCAGGCAAGCACCGTATCGATCAAGGCAGGAGCCGACGCACCATATGCAGCACTCTCCATGATGTTAGGTGAACCAATGGAATACAAAGAGAATGCAGCCGATGACAATGTTATTTTCACAAGATTTGAAAAAAGTGTATGTTTAAATACAAGAGAAGAACCGATCGTAGAGATTCATGATTTTAAAGATCTGTATCATTTAGATGAGGGAATTGGTTCAGTGATCTTTGATCTGGATGACACATTATACTCAGAGAAAGATTATGTACGAAGCAGTTTCCGAGTGGTAGAACGAATGCTTCCAGAAGTGAACAATATCTTTAATAAGTTATGCGCAGCACTGGAAAAAGGGCTGCCGCCACTGGAAACGGTATTAAAAGATGCAGGAATGTATTCGGATGAATTATTATTAAAATGCAGAGAAGCCATCAGGGACCATAAACCAGAGATTTCATTGTATGAAGGAGTCAAAGAATTATTCTTTGAACTACACACACAAAAGCGAAGTATCGGAATCTTGATCGATGGAACACCAAAAGTACAACGAGCCAAGATAGAAGCCCTGGGGTTAGATAAAATGGCAGACGAGATACTGATCACAGATGAACTTGCAGGACATGGAAATGTCATGGAATTCAGGAAACCAAATGATCTTCCATTTCTGATCATGAGAAAACGATTAGAAATACCATGCAGGAACATGGCATTTGTCGGAGATGATATCGAGAAAGATTTTATTGCACCGAAAGCATTAGGAATGGAATGCTATTGGAAGAAGAATGAGGATGGGTTATATGAGTAAAGAACCAAAGATAAAACCAATCGTGATCGTTGGAGCCGGTGGTATGGGAAGAGATACTCAGTGGCTGATCGAACGGATCAACGAAGAAGAACCAACATATGAGATTCTTGGATACATAGACGATGGAATCCAGCAAGGCAGCATCATAGATGGCTATCCGATTCTTGGAGGAATGAAATACCTCGAAGAATACGACAAAGAACAAAAACTTGCCGTCGCCTTCGCTATAGGCAATGCAAAAGTCCGTGAAAAACTCGTTTTAAAATGTCTGCCAAATCCAAACTTATGGTATCCTAATCTGATCGATCCATCCGTGATCACATCACAAAGAGTGCATCTAGGACAAGGAAATATCATTTGTACATCCGTTATTATGACAACGAATATAGAGATTGGTAATTTTAACCTGATCTGCAACCGAAGTATTGTCGGGCATGATGATGAGATTGGAGATTATAATACCCTGTATCCGGGAGTTTTACTGTCAGGAGATGTCCATTTAAAGACTGAGACAGAGATCGGCACAGGAAGCCAGATCATACAAGGACTGCATATCACAGACGAAGTGATCATGGGAGCAGGAAGTACAGTGATCGAAGATATCAACGAAGCAGGAACTTATGTTGGAGTACCAGTGAGAAGAGTAAACGATGAAGAATAAGAAGATATTAATTTTAGCAAACCTAGACGTAGGATTATACAAATTCAGAAAAGCCCTGATCAAAGAACTCATAGATCAAGGAAATGAAGTCTATATATCCCTGCCAAAAGGAATGTTAGTACAGAATTTAAAAGAAATGGGATGTCATTTTATCGAAACACCAGTAGATCGAAGAGGGATCAATCCAGCAACAGATTTTAAACTGATGATGAGATACTTTAACATCTTAGGCAAGATAAAGCCAGACATTGTGATCACCTACACGATCAAACCAAACATCTACGGAGGAATCGCAGCAAGATTCAAAAGAATTCCATATGCAGTCAACATCACAGGATTAGGAACTGCATTTCAGAATGAAAATATGATCAAGAAACTCGTCGTATTTTTATATAAATTATCCTGCAAAAAGGCAAAAACGATTTTCTTTGAAAATGAAGGAAATAAGCAGGTCTTTATAGAAAATAATATTATCAAAGAATCCAGAACATGCACCCTTCCAGGAGCAGGGATCGACCTTGATGAATACAAAATGACGCCATATCCAGAAGAATCAAGAAACATCAGGTTCTTGTTTATCGGACGTGTGATGAAAGAAAAAGGAGTCGAAGAACTGTTCAAAGCCGCAAAAAATATCAAGAAGATCTACCCAGAAGTATCGTTCGATATCGTAGGGCCAATGGAAGATGATTACAAAGACAGAATTCATTCGTTAGTAAGAAATGGAATTATTTATTATTATGGATTCCAGGAAGATGTGAAGCCATTTATTAAGAAATGTGACTGCTTTATATTACCGTCGTATCATGAAGGCATGGCAAATACACTGCTAGAATGTGGAGCGATGGGAAGACCACTGATCACCAGCAGGATTCATGGGTGTATGGAAGCTGTTAGGGATGGCGAGAATGGGTATCTTGTTAATGTTATGGATGCGAGAGATTTGAAAGAGAAGATCAAAGAGTTTATCGAACTATCTTATGCAGAGAAAAAGAAAATGGGCGAGAATTCACGAAAAGTGATGGAAGAGAGGTTTGATAAGACAGAAGTTGTCAAGATGACAGTAGACGGACTGGAAAGATAACAAATAATAGGGGTGTCTTATGATAAAAATATCAATTATAGTACCATGTTATAATACAAAATTATATATAGAACAATGTATGCAAAGCTTGATAGAACAAACATTAGAAGATATTGAAATCATTTGTATTGATGGATGTTCAAGTGATGGATCATTGGAAATATTACAACAATTTGAAACAAAAGATTCAAGAATTAAGGTGTTTTCCAAAGAAAATGAAGGCGTTTCGCTTAGCAGAAATTATGGAATGCAAAAAGCACAAGGAAAATACTTGATGTTTGTAGATGCAGACGATTGGATTGATCAAGATACATGTGAGATTGCATATGAGAAAGCAGAAGAACAACAAGCGGATTTAGTAATGTGGAGTTATATGCGAGAATTTAAGGATAATTCGCTACCAAAAGATATTTTTAAAGAGAATGAAAAGATATTTCAAGGAGACTCAATTAAACAATTACATCGTCGATTTTTTGGACTGCTTGGGGAAGAACTTGTACAAGTGGAAAATGCAGATGCATTGTGTCCAGTATGGGGAAAATTATATAAAAGAGAGATCATAAAAGAAAATAATATAAGATTTACAGATATCCGTGAGATAGGTACCTATGAAGATGGAATGTTTAATTTAGAAGTATTTGAACATCTAAATAAGGTTGTATATATCCAGAGGTATTTTTATCATTATAGAAAATACAATGATAATTCGATTACTTCACAATATAAAGAAAATTTATTTGAACAATGGAATCGATTATATGACATAATGTTTCAGTATATAAAAGATAACAATTTAGATAGCAATTATGTGAAGGCTGTGAATAATAGAATATGTTTAGGAATCCTTGGACAAGGATTGAATCTGATGGAGAGTGAAAAAGGACATAAAGCAAAAGATATAAAGAAAATGCTGTCTACAAAAAGATATCGGGATGCATATAAACAATTTGAATTAAAATACTTTCCGATTCATTGGAAGGTGTTTTATGGATTTGCAAAACATAATGTAGCATGTGGAGTATATGTGATGTTGATTTGTGTTAAGAAGATGATAGGGAGATAAAAGTTATGGAAACAGATAAAATTGAAATATCGGTGATAATGGGGATATACAATTGTGAAAAAACATTAGGAGAAAGTATAGAGTCTTTATTAAATCAAACATATAAACATTTTGAATTAATTATGTGTGACGATGGATCGAGTGATGATACATATAATATCGCAAAAAATTATGCAAATAAATATCCTGAGATAATTCATGTATACAAAAATAAAAAGAATATGGGGTTAAATTATACATTAAATAAATGTCTAAAATATGCAAAGGGGAAATATATAGCCAGACAAGATGGAGATGATATTTCTCTACCAATAAGATTTGAAAAAGAAATTAATTTTTTAGAAACGCATAAAGAATTTTCGATTGTAAGTTGTCCTATGATTTATTTTGATGAATATGGAAATTGGGGGACAGGAACAGTAATTGAGAATCCAGAAATAAAAGATTTTGTGCGACATGCACCTTTTTTCTGTCATGCACCATGTATGATAAGAAGAAATGCGATTATGTCAGTAAATGGATATACAGTAGATAAACGTTTATTACGATATGAAGATTGCAATTTATGGTATAAATTATATGGGAAAGGATATAGGGGACATAATTTGAAAGAACCATTATATAAAATGCGCGATGATCGGAATGCGACAGTAAGAAGAAACTTTGCATCAAGATTACGTGCGGTTTATGTACAATATACAGGATTTCGTATAGTACATATGCCATATAAATATTATCTTTATTTACCCATTGAATTTGTTAAAAATTTTTTGTTAGCAATACTACCAATAAAATTGTATGAATTATTACATAAGACAAAGAATAACAACTAGAATTAGGAGGGAATATGAAAGTTTGGTGGATAACATTAGCATCTACATATTTCTTATGTTTGATAGCTGGAATGAATGCAAAAACAACATATATAAAAGGATATTATGTTAAAAAATATAATAAGTTTTTTTCTTTTCTGGCACTAGTGATACTTGTGTTAGTTGCAGGACTCCGAAATGGAATAGGAGATACACCTGTATACATGGGGGGATTTAAATCAGATGCACCATCAACAATAGCAGGTTCTATTAAATTATTGTTTAGTGGGAAAAAGGATGTAGGTTTTTATTTTTATGAAGGAATATTAAAAACGATAAAAAATGATCCTAATGTTTTTATTTTTGTGACATCATTGATAACGATTTCATTAATTTTTATTACATATTATAAATATTCTCAAGTACTAGAATTATCAATATTTTTATTTATAACAACAGGATGTTATTTGGTTTCGATGAATGGAATACGGCAATATTTGGCATCGGCAATTTTATTCTTTTGTTTTCCACTAATTCATGAGAGAAAATGGCAGATATATATACCAGTAGTATTAATTTGTTCTACAATTCATAAATCGGCACTTCTATTCTTAGTATTATACTTCATAGTAGATCAACCAGCTTGGGGAAATACAACAAAATGGATTTTATTTACAGGTATTGCATTATTTGTAACTTACCCAATATCTGGACCAGTTATAGCTGATTTATTGGGAGAAACACAGTATGGTGAATATAAAAATGCTTTGGTATCAACTGGGCAGGGTGCTAATATGATCAGAGTTTTGGTTATGGCTGTACCCGTTGTTCTATCTTATATGGGAAGGAGCTTTTTGAAGGGAAAAGAACGATACTATAATATTATTGTCAATTTTTCGGTTATAAATTTGATTTTTATTTTGTTAGCAACGAAGTTTTGGATTTATGCTAGATTTAACATGTATTTTTCAGTATATATGATTATTTTGATCACGTGGTGTGTTAAATATATGTTTGATGAGAGAAATACCAAAATAATTTATTTATCTTGTATAGGATTGTATTTTGTTTATTATTGGTATGAAATGGTAATTAGCTTGAATCAGACATATATAGGGTTATATTTTTGAGAGGAGAAAAGTGCTTATGATAGAATATAGTGTTACAATTCGAACATTAGGAACTGCTGAAGAAAAATATAAAAGATTGATGAAATCAATTGATAAATTGGAACCTCAGCCTAAAGAAGTTATAATAGTTATACCTCAAGGATATCAAGTACCAGAGGAACATTGTAAAGCAAAAGAAAGAATTGTTATTTCAAAAAAAGGAATGATTGCACAAAGGACGGCAGGAGTACAAAGTTCTACTACAGAATATGTTTTATGCTGTGATGATGATGTAGAATTTGAAAGAGATTTTGTTCAGAAATTATATGAGCCTTTACAGAAACAAAAATACAGTGTTTCAGCAGGTCCATTATACGAATTTTTCCCTCAAAAAGGAAAAGTAGCGATGATGGAAATGATACTTGGAGGGGCAGTTCCAACTATTTTTAATAGAGATAAGTATGTTACCATTCTAAAAAATACAGGATGGTCTTATAACAGATATTTAAAAGAAAATCGATTGTATCCAACAGATTCTTTGCCTGGAACAGTTTTTATGATTAGAAGAATAGATTTTTTAAATACACATTTTGAAGAAGAAATAGAGTGGGCTGAAAAAACAGGGTATGCTGCGATTGAAGATCAAATTTTAATTTATAAGATGAAACTGAAAGGGTATCGTGCAGTTATTGTTCCAACAGCAAAATATAAACATAATGATGGTAGAACATCCGTAAAAAATTTAAAATTAGAACCTATTTATGCCACAGGATTTAATCATTCTATATTTTTTAGAAAATTTATAATAAAACATGAAAAGAATATATTTAAAAAGATAGGAGCTAAGATAGCCTTCGATTATTGGAAAATTATAAATTGGTTATATTACAGAATTCGTTTTAAATCAAATTTGAATGTGTCAAAAGTTTTTCGTAAGAGTTTAGATGATGCAAAATTATATTGCTATGAGAAGACACGATGATTAATGATGAGAGGTATAAAATGGTAGAACAGACTTTTTTGCTAAAAGGAAATGAAGAATATCAGAAATTATGTAAAGTGAGTATTTGTATACCGGCATATGGAAGAATAGAAACTTTAAAACAAGCAATAGATAGTATATTAAATCAAACAGAAAAAAATAAAAAGTATTGTTTAATCATATCAGAAGATCATTCGGACAAGCATGAGAAAATCAAAGACTTAATAATGAGTTATGAAACGGAAAAAATCTTATATTATTATAATCCAGTGCCTAAAGGAATGACGGGTAATTGGAATTGTTGTTTTGAATTGGCTAATACAGAATATGTAGCATTGTTACATGATGATGATTATTTATATCCCAACTATGTTTCAACAATTTTTAAGATAATAGAATCAAAAAATACTTTTGATTTAATGCTATTTCAACATGATTTGTTAGTGTTTGATAAAATCGATAAAACAACAAGTAAAATTAAAAATATATACAATAATTTGCAAAGAAATAGATGGAGAAGAATAAAGCAAGGAAATTTTATATTTGGTGGAGCGGATGGAATTATAGTGCCAACATGTGGAATCCTTTTCAAACGAAAGCCGATGTTAGAATTTGGAGGATATAGGAAAGAGTATGGATACTCAGCGGACCATTCGTTCGTGGCAGAATTTTGCAAAAAACATAAAGTGTATTTTTATAATAAAACTGTTTCAGTTTATCGATATGCAGAAACAAACATAACGAACCAGGGAGGAACAAAAAAGGCTTTTGTAATAGAAAAACAAGAGATGAGGAAACGAATAGCTGAAGAAAATATGATTTACAGTATAATTTATAAAATGTTTTCGGAAGGAATGTTCTATGAAAGTATGGGACCATATATAAAACATTTAAAAATAGGTGAAAAAAATGATCAATTATGGCTTCCAGGATTTATAGTAACTAAGAGAGGTAGAAGACAGCAAAAATGTTTTGAGGTTGTAAAACGATTATATATTTATGGACAAGGAATTATAAATATTTTATTTGGGAAGCGGTATTATGAAAAAAAAGATATTAATTTATGAATATAGCATGGAAATAGGTGGAATTGAAAAAAGTTTGTTAGGACTATTGGAGTCAATAGATTATTCAAAATATGAAGTAGATTTATTTATTATGAAACATATGGGTGAATTAATGGAATATATTCCTAAAGAAGTTAATGTGTTAGAGGAGGATCCTTATGCGAGAGTAACAGGAGTCCCAATCAAAAATTTATTATTTCAGGGTGATATTTATGCTTTTTTAGTTCGTATGTATTCGAAGATAAAAGAAAAATGTCAAAGAATTAGAGGAAAACAGATATCTGGAGAGTATTTATCACAGATAACATATCCATTGTTGATTAAAAAATTTGGAAAAATAAAAAAGGAATATGATTTAGCAATTAGTTTTTATTGGCCACATTATTATATTTTAAATAATGTGAGAGCTAAGAAAAAGGTAGGGTGGATACATACAGATTACAGTAATATTAAACTGGATATTGAGAAGGATATTAAAATGTGGGGGCAGTTAGATAAAGTAATTGCTGTGGCAGATAAATCGAAAGAAACATTTTTGGAAGTTATGGATAGACGAGAACTAGTAGAAAAGACGATGGTAATTGAAAATATTTTGCCAGAAAAATTAATAAAAAAACAGGCATTAGAAAAAGTTGAATTAAATCATGAGAAAAGTCAGATAGTATTATTATCAATAGGAAGATATGATGAACCAAAAAACTTTGATAATGTTCCAGAAATTTGTTCTAAAATAATTGAAAAAGGTGTAGATGTTGTTTGGTATATTATTGGATATGGTAAGAACGGACAAATTATAAGAGAAAATATAAAAAAATATAATATGCAAGATCATGTGATTTTGTTGGGGAAAAAGGAAAATCCTTACCCATATATTAAAGAATGTGATATTTATATTCAACCATCAAGATATGAAGGAAAAGCAGTGACAGTAAGAGAAGCACAAATGTTTTGCAAACCAGTTGTTATAACAAAATTTCCATCATCGGATAGTCAGCTAGAAGATGGAAAAGATGGAATTATTGTACCAATGGACAATGAAGGATGTGCACATGGGATTGTCAACCTTATTAAAAACGAATATATGCAAAAATATTTGTCAGAAAATTGTAGACAAAATGATTATACAAACAAGGATGAAATATATAAAATTTATAAATTAATAGGAGATTGATAAATAATGGCAATACCAAAAATTTTACATTATTGTTGGTTTGGAGGAAAAGAAAAATCAGAGGGTGTAAAAAAATGTATAGAAAGTTGGAAGAAATATCTACCAGATTATACACTGATGGAATGGAATGAAAGTAATTTTGATATTGATAAATTACAATATACAAAAGAAGCATATGCAGCAGGAAAATATGCATTCGTTAGTGATGTTGCAAGGATTGAAGCATTATATCAGTATGGTGGATTTTATATGGATACTGACGTTGAAGTGTTAAAGTCATTTAATTCACTACTAGACGCCAGATGTATTCTTGGAATGGAAGAAAAAGAATATGTGGCAACTAGTTTTATGGCATTTGAGAAAGAACATTCTTTGGTAAAACAGTTTCTTGATTTGTATGAAAATATTAGTTTCTTAGATGAAAATGGTCAGATTGTTACAGGAACAAATGTAGCAAAGTTAACAAATATGTTACTTGAAAAAGGATTTGTACAGGAAGATCATTATCAGGAATTAGAAGAAGGAATTAAGATTTATCCAAAAGAATACTTTTCTCCGTATGATTATATTAATTGTCATTACAATATCACAGATAATAGCTACTGTGTGCATCACTTTGCAGTATCATGGATGTCAAAAAAAGAACAGGTCAAAAAGGGAATTAAGAAACAGCTAGTAAAGATATTGGGACCAGAGAAGATGAATAAGATTAGGGAGAAAATAAAATAGTATATGTTTAATTAGAGCAAGAGGATTAGATATATGAGAAATAATGAATTAATAAGTATTGTGATACCAGTTTATAATGTTGAAAATTTTTTAGAACGATGTATAACAAGTGTATTGAATCAAACTTTTGAAAATATAGAAATAATTCTAGTAAATGATGGATCTACGGATAATAGCTTAAGAATTTGTCAACAGTATGAAAAAATAGATTCAAGGATTTTTATTATAAATCAAGAAAACCAAGGATTATCTGCTGCAAGAAATTCTGGGATAAATCAAGCAAGGGGAAAATACATTTGTTTTATAGATAGTGATGATTGGATTCACGAGAAATATTTAGAGATATTATATAATGATATAGAAAAAAATAATGCTCAAATCAGCATCATAGATAAACAAATTGTTTATGAAGGGCAAGAAAATTATAAATATGATATCTCAGATAAAAGCAAATTTAAAGTATACAATAAATATGAGGCAATTGAAACGATGTTACAAGGAAATTGGATTGCATCATGGGATAAGATGTATGATAGAAGTTTGTTTCAAAATATAAGATTTCCTGTAGGGAGAAACAATGAAGATTATGCTATTTTAATTTATTTATTTGAAAAATGTGAAAAAGTGGTATATCGAAAAATAAAATTGTATTACTATTTTCAAAGAAAAGGAAGTATTACAAAATCAAAACTGAATAATCATAGTTTTGATGAAATTATTAATGGAGAAGAGATTTATCGATATACAGAAAAAAATTATCCGCAATTTGCAAAGTATGCTGAATATAATTGGATTGCATCACTATTAAAATTAAGTTGTCAAACAGTATCTTCTAGACAGTATATTGATAAATTTGAAGAAATCTTTCATGTACTATACAAAAACAGAAAAACTTTTAAAAGTAATGAATGTCTTTTAAAACAACAAAAAATATTTTTAGTGTTTGTTTCTGGAGGGAAAAAAATATATAAAATATATTTGAAGATTTATAATAAATATAGAGGGGAATGATATAGTGTTATTTTCAATTATAATAGCGGTATATAATAAGCAAGAATATATTGCAGAAACCATAGAATCGATTGTTGGACAAAGTTATGAGAATTACGAGTTAATATTGATAGACGATGGTTCAAACGATGACAGTTATAAAATTTGTTGTGACTATGCTAAAAATAATAATAAGATCAAAGTGTTGCATCATGAAAATCAAGGCGTATCCATAACAAGAAATCAGGGATTAAAAGCAGCGAAAGGAGAATACATATTTTTTGTGGATGCGGATGATTTATTAGTACCAAATGCATTGCAAGAACTTGAAATGATTTTAAAGAAAGAAGAAAATCCAGATGTAATAATGTTTGGAATGACAGAATCTTATAAAGATGGTACAAAATGTGTGTTATGTCCTGAATTTTGTGGAAAATATAATCGTTATGGATTTTTAAAAGATTTTCATCAAAGAAATAAAAAAGGTGTTTATGGTTATGTGGCGAATAAAGTATTTCGAAGGAAGATTGCGATTGAGAATAATATAGAATTTTGTAAAAAATATAAATTAAGTGAAGACTTCTATTTCTTTTTGCAAATATATAACGAATCGAATTATTTTGTCGTGGTAGATGATCAATTTTATATTTATCAAAAAGATATAGAAAATGCATTGACAAATTATAAAAGAATTAATTATATGCATGTTATAGAAATATATGATTTTTGTCAACGAGTGTTAAAACAGTGTGGCCATGAGGAAGAAGTACCATATATTTTTGAAATAATCAGTCATCAAATTTTTTATATGATTCAGGATATGGTATTAGATTTGAAAAATGCAGATATAAATCAAATAAATCAGATAATGCAGAATGAGCATATACGAAATGAAATAATCATTTGTAAGGATAGTATATTAGAATCTGTCTGCTTAGTATTGGTAAAGACAAAAAAATTAAGAATTCTAAAAATAATTATTTTTATATTACGAAGTATTAGAAAAGGGGTTAAGAGAGTATGAGAAATTTATATTTTTATACACATGGTGGTAGCGAAAATCATGGTTGTGAAGCAATTGCATACACATTAAAAAATGTTTTAAAACAAAATGTAACTTTATTTTCTGCGAATCCACAAGAAGACGAGAAATATAGTTTAGCTGAATGCATGAATATCAGACCAGATCGACAAAAGTTTGAACTACAAGGATTAAAAAAATTAGTATATAAGGTAAATTATAAATTATCAAAAAATGAAATGACATATTATAAGGAAATATATAAGGATTTTATAAAGAATATAGATAAAGATGGGTTGTATATATCAATAGGTGGAGATAATTATTGTTATAATGATAATGAATGGTTGGACTTCTTGAATTTTAATATTAATGAGAAAGGAGCAAAGACAGCATTAATTGGTTGTTCTATTGATGCAGATGCTTTGTCCCAGAAAGTAATTGATGATTTAAATCGTTATAGCCTTATAGTTGCAAGGGAAACATATACGTATCAATTGTTAAAAAATAGATTATCAACACATGTAGAATATGCACCGGACACAGCTTTTTTATTACCTAAATCAGAAGATATAGCAAAAGAATTAGATTCAGAGAAAAATTATATAGGAATCAATGTTAGTCCATTAGTCATTCGTAAAGAGGAAAAAGAAGGAATTATTATAAATAATTATTGCAAAGTAATAAAATGGATTTTAGATAATACCTCATCAGATATATTGCTGATTCCTCATGTTGTATGGTCACATAATGATGATAGAATACCGTTAAAACAACTATATGAGAAATTTGCTAGTACAGGCAGAGTACATATAATAGAAGATCAAAGTGCAATAAAATTAAAGCAATTTATTAGTCAATGTGAATTTTTTATAGGTGCTAGAACACATGCTACAATTGCAGCATATTCCACAAGTGTTCCAACATTAGTAACAGGTTATTCAGTAAAAGCAAGAGGAATTGCATATGATTTATTTGGAAATGAGGACTATGTGATTTCGATTAATGATCTAAAAGGGCAAGATGATTTATTAAATAAATTTAAGCCGATTTATGAAGAAAAGGAAAAAATAAGAAAAGATTTAAATGTAATGATGGAAGAATACAAAATGAAGATACAAAATATCAAAGAATGGGTAAGTAATATTTGATTTGGGGAGAGTTGATTTATGGACATAAAGATAAAAAAATATAAAATAATTAGTTTGATACTTATGTATTTAGTATATATTAATATTTTTTTGATGGGAGATGATTTTTTATTTGCTTCCTATCACGTAAATGGAATAAAAAATTTATTTATAAATGTAATAAACTATAGGAATAATGGACGATTGATCATAAATTTATTAGAAAGTTTGATATTATTGTTTGATCGATATTTGTACATAATTATAATGCCAATAGTTATATTATTTATTGTAAGGATGATTATACAGCTTTGTTCTAATATTAATAATAAGGCAGAATTCAATTTTGCAATAGAGGAATGGTTATTTTGTATATTTTTCTTTGCAGTGTTGGCAATTGACATAAAAAGAGAAACTCTTTATTGGATTTCAGGGAGCTTTAATTATCTATATCCTGCGATTCTGATTTTAATCTATTCAAATATATATTATAAAATACGTCAGCAGAAGAAAGCACCATGGTATTTACCAATTTTAGGGCTTTTATTAGGGGCATCTTCGGAACAAATAAGTTTAATGGCATGTGGGATTTTTGGATGTACATATATATATCAAATAATATATAAAAAAGAAAAAATATATAGAATGGAAATCTTTTCTTACATTTTGGTAGTGCTTGGTACACTTAGTTTATTTTTATCATCAGGTACAATGAATAGGGTTGGAACTGAGGGTGAGAAAGTCAATGTTGTACAGAATATCTTTACGTTAATTTATAACTGTAGTTATTCTAAGATTTCGGCGGGAATATTATCAGCAGTAATATTGATAGAAATTGTAATGTTAAGAAATTATGTAAAAAAAGGATATAAATTTTTTGTTTTAACATCAATTTTATCAATTATTATCTTAATGTGTACGCAGCTGTTGAATAATGTTTCTAATATCTTATTCTTAGGTAATATTTTTGTGATTATGATTTTCTTGATTAATAGTGTGTTGTTCTTTAAGCAAAAATGGGAAAACAAAAAGGATATTTCAGAAATCTTATGGTTATTAGCTGGAATTGGAAGTCAGATTATGTTGTTGATGATAGATGTTTGGGGATTTAGAACAACGTTCCCATGGATTCTTTCATTACTTGTAATTATAGGAAATAATATTAATAAATTATCAGTAAGATATAAGTCTATAGTTGCGTGCTTATTGATATCAGGAATTAGTGTAGTTGTATCACTAATAGGAATAATTTTGATTATTTTGACAGGAAAGCGATCAGAAAAGCAAGCGATATATGTTGGAATTTTAATATTTGGTATAATAATTGGGTTTATTGGAGATGTGGTAGGTTATCATAGTAATCAAAGTGTGCATTTATATAATATAGAAAAAATTCAATCATATAAGAATGGAAAATTATATTTAAAGAAAGTAAAAAATCCAAAATACGGTTGGGATGACTATGATGAATTTCATACAAAAGCAATGCTTGGATATTATCAAAAAGATAAGAATATAAGGGTAGTCTATAAGTAAAAGGAGTTTTTTGTTATGGAAGAAGAGTTAGTGACGATTATTGTACCATGTTATAATGGGGCAGAACGAGTACATATAAGTCTAGATAGTATTTTGAAACAAACTTATAAAAAATTACAAATAATTTTTGTAGATGATGGTTCTACAGATGATACAAAGAATATAGTGTCTAAATATCAAGATAAATTTAAAAAAGAAGGAATGGAGTATATGTATATATTCCAAGAAAATCAAGGAGTAGGGGCAGCAGTTGCCAATGTTTTAAATTATATAGAAGGTGAATTCTTAACATTATTAGATGCGGATGATTATCTGATGGTTGATTCAATACAAAAGAGAGTTGAATATTTAAAGGGGAAAGAAGAATTTGGTATAGTGCGCACAAATGGGTATTACTGTTCAGAGGATATGTTAGAAGATGAAAGTAGATTGTTCGTGAACGATTATAAGGAAATGGAAAAAGAATTTATTTATGATGATTTGATTCTTGGAATGACGAATAATTGGTCTGGAAGTTATATGATCAGAACGAAATATTTGATGGAAGCATATCAGAATAAGAATTTCTATCCATCCAGATATGGACAAAATATGCAGCTTTTAGTTCCAGTTGCAAAATGTTATAAAAGTGGTTTTATTAATGAACCATTAATGAAGTATATTCAGTGGAATCAAACAATTACAAGAAGTGACATAGTATCTTATGATAAGCAAAAAAAAATGTATGAAGGATTTCAGGATATAAGAGTACAATTACTGAATCAATTTGACAATAACAACGATCAGCTGAAGGATAGAATGAATGAGATGTATGATCATATATTTCTTAAATTAGCTTATCAATTAAAAAAGAGAGAAGACGTATATTTTTTCTATGATAAGTTGAAGAAAAAGAAGCAGCTTAGATCAGAAGATAAGATATACTATTATTATACAAAGGGAAATATATTTAAATTTATAGCCATGCTTTGCAGTAAATTTCATATATGGTAGAGGACAATAATTTATGGAAAATGAATCAAGAAATAAACATATGTTGTTAGGATTTTTGGGGAATTTAGCAAATAGTTCTGTGACAAGCATTTTAGGATTTATTTCAAGGACAGTTTTTATATATTATCTTGGGAAAACTTATTTAGGGTTGTCAGGATTATTAACAAATATATTTGGAATATTATCAATTACGGAATTAGGAATTGCAAATGCAATTACATTTAGTCTATATAAACCATTAGCTAATAAAGAATATAAAATGGTAAGTATTCTTATGACTGTATATAGGAAAGCATATTTGATCATTGGATGTTTGGTCTTTATACTAGGTCTTATTTTATTACCGTTTTTAGATTTTTTCATAGCACCAAATCAGCAACCAGCAGATATTATTCCAATTTATTTAGTGTATTTGCTTAGTACAGCGATAGGATATTTTTTCTACTATAAAACAACATTGATTACGGCAGATCAAAAGGGATATAAATTAGTACCTATTCAGATGAAATATAGTATATTAATGGTAATTATGCAAATTGTTGTGATAATTATTTTTAAAAGCTATATTGTGTATTTAGTTGTACAAGTAAGTTTTAATCTTTTATCTGCATATATGCAAAACAAATATGTCTCTAAAGAATACACAGAAGTTGATTTTTATGAAAAAGAAAAACTTCCAAAAGAAGAACGAAAAGAAATTGTAAAAAATATCAAAGGATTGCTAGTTCTTAAATTAGGTGATTTCTGTGTTAACTCTACCGATAATTTAATTATTACTAAATTTGTTAATTTAGCTACGGTTGGTGTGTATTCTAATTACATTATGTTACGAGATTTGGTTAATACATATATAAGAATGATTTTTAACAATGCAGGAGCTAGTTTTGGAAACGTATTAGTAACAGAATCAAAAGGAAAACAAAGAGAATTATTTGAGAATCTTAATTTTCTTGCATTTTGGATTTATTCATTTGAGGCGGTATGTTTTTTTGGATTATTTAATCTATTTATAGAACTTTGGATTGGGAAAGATTATTTATTTTCAGCACCAGTAGTTTTTTTGATTGTTATAAATAATTTCCTGACAGGGTTAAGGGTACCAATTATCACAATAAAGAATTCAGCAGGATTGTATTATGAAGATCGAATGGTACCAATTGTATTTGCAGTTGTTAATTTAGTTGCATCTGTTATTTTAGCTCAAAAATTTGGAATTTCAGGTGTGATTCTTGGAACAATCATAGGTAGTTTTTGTTTTGCGGATTGGTATCGTCCATATTTGGTATACAAGAAAA
>ERZ773259.116-NODE-116-length-86417-cov-5.725354_pt1 | contig 86417 bp, 67 predicted proteins | sample MGYA00511961_ERZ773259 | MGnify/ENA primary metagenome ERZ773259 (study PRJEB29015, sample SAMEA2737775) | human gut metagenome | biome: human gut; feature: human-associated habitat; material: faeces | place: China | collected 2012 ...
ATTTGGGATTTGTATGTTGAGTCCGATTCCATAAACGAAGCAATATTTGCTTCATTGAATCCAATTCCATTATCAATAATTTCGAAGGACTGAATTTGGGGCAATTCACCAGTGCCATCGAGTACAAACTGTCCATCACGAAGAATTCTGATAATTATTTGGCCTTCAAAAGATGGATCGGTGGATTTCCGCTCACCAATGGCATGAATTGCATTCACGATAGCCTCAAAAAGCGGCACAAGTGGCTGATTTTTAGGAAGATTAAAGTTTTTTACGCGACCGCGTATATTGATTGAAAACGGTCTCATATGGTAGCAACCTCCTTGCTGATAGAATTGCTTTGATTGGTTACTTGGACGAGTATCATAGGAAAGCGCCCTATGTCATTTACAGTTTCCATCATTAAAGTTTTCCAAATCGAGTGCCGTGCGGCTTTTTGGCCGCTTTACACTCGAATTGTTGCTTGACATAAAATAACTCCTCTTTTGGAATCAAAAAAGACCAAAAGAGGAGTTGAATACAAATATAAAAAGCAACAGCTTAAAATGATCGTATGGGGGACTCGAACCCCCGTCTACCTCTTAGTCAAGGAGGCGCTCTATCCAACTAAGCTAATACGGCTAATTGGAATATTAAAATTATAACACAGTCAAATTAATACTGCAAGAGGGAAAAATGTTTGATGGAAGGCTTTTGTGTGGGATGGACTTCTGTATATTAAAAGTGCTTCCGACAGGATTTACTACCGAAAGCGGACGGTTTTGCTGTAGAGAGTAACTCAGAAATTGCGCCGCAATAGACAAAGAATAAGAAAATCCCTCTGAAATCAACGATTTCAGAGGGATTTTGGTCCGAGTAGTGCGGCTCGAACGCACGGTCTCCTGGTCCCAAACCAGGCGCGATACCAACTTCGCTATACCCGGATATTCACTTTTCTGTCATGATACCACGGCGAGCGGTAAAAATAAAGTTTTTTCTGTCTGTGGTCATTCCTGTGGTCAAAGCCGCTTTTATGCCGTTTTCAACGACTGGGGGAAATCCCACAAATGCAGGTGTCACAAGGCTTTCCGGCGTTTCGCCTTGCTCCGTCCCGGATACCGCCACGGCACACCCAAAGAGTTGAAGAAAAGTTTTTTGTATAATTTCGGTTTATTTTCTGACGTTTCTGCTCTGGTTTATTTGCTTTCCGTCACTCTTTAGAGGTGCTGTTTCCATGTGTTCCACACCACACTGTGGCTAAAACTGTGGTCAAAACACCCCCCATGCCTTTTACAAGTACCGCATGGAAACGATAAAGGGCAGGGATGTTTGCGTTTTCAGATGTCCACATTGGCGCCTCATATTCAGAGCACTCGGCTCCATTTTGCCTCAACCCACGAATCAGAATTTGCGGAACATAAAACAAAAACGATCGGAACTGCCTCAAGTATGAAAAAGACGTCCCACATAGCTGGTCATGGGGAAACAGGCATGGTATAATGACGGTGAAAATCCACATACCCAGAGGTGAGCTCATGTACCGCATCGCCGTTTGCGAAGATGACCCGCGCACCGCGGAGCAAAATAAAACAGCCGCCTGTCATGTGCTGGAGGGAAAAGGACGTTCCCAGGGACGGGACTATGACGTGGAGGTATTCCACACCGCCGCGCCGCTGATGAAGCGGCTGACCGCGGACCCGGACGCCTATCAGCTCCTGCTGCTGGACATTCAGCTGGACGGGGATAATGGTGTGGAGCTGGCCCGCTTCCTGCGGGAACATAAGGTCAGCGCCTCCATCATCTACATCACAGACCACCCCGGTTTCGCGCTGGACAGCTTCCCCACCTACCCGCTGGAATACCTGCTCAAGCCGGTGGACGAGGGGCGGCTGGCTGCTGCCCTGGACTGGGACTGGCAGCGGCGGCAGGACCGGAAAAAGCGCCCGGTGCTGCGTGTGGGCGGTCGGACCGTCCCCCTGGACGAGATCGCCTATCTGGAGACCGCCGGGCGAAAGACCGCGGTCCATACCAGAGAGGAGCGGATCGAATACACCGTTCCTCTCTCCAAATTAAAAGAGGAATTCCAGAAGCAGGGCTTTTGCCTGAGCCATTTCAGCTATCTGGTCAATCTGGCCCATGTGGCGCGGGTAGAGCGGGACGCCCTTACCCTGGACACAGGGGAAGCCATCCCCGTCAGCCGCCGGTATTACCAAGACTTCATGGCCCGCTATGTGGAATCCCTGAAATAGAAACTCCGCTGCTTCCTGTTGGAAACAGCGGAGTTTTTCTATGCTTCCGTTTTGGGGAGCAGCAGAGCGGTGCTGGCGGAAAAGGAGTCTTCGATGGCTTTCAGGACCAACTCACTGTGATACTTCCGGGCGGTGGCCCGTGCGGACTTGAGTCCCATACCGTGGAGTGTGCCGGGCTTGGTTGAGTTATATAGCCCCTCTTCCGGGTCGAAGTTCACCGGGGCGAACCGGGCGTTTTCTACTCCCACATACAGGTATTCACCCCGGAGGTGCATGGTCACCCGGAGCCACTTCTCCGCCCCCTCGGGGGCTTTTTCGTTGGCTTCCAGCGCGTTTTCCAGCAGGTTCATCAGCAGGGGGCAAAGGTCGCTGTTGGGTATGTGGAGTTCAGGCGGCAGCTCCACCCGTACCTCGGCGCGGACGCCTGTCTCCGCGCCCCGGGCCAGCATGGCTGTCAGAACGGTGTCCACCGCCGGGTGGACGGTGTAGCCATTGCTTCGGTTCAGCTCGGGCCGCTGGGACAGGGACTCCAGATACTTCTGGATCTCCCCCATATCTCCCTCCCGGCACAGGCCCTGGAGGGCGGTGACATGATGCCGCAGGTCGTGGCGAAGAGTCTGGATCTCCTCATTGTGCTTCCGAAGATTTTCATAGTTTTCCCGAATCAGTTCCCCACGTTGAAGGAGAAGCCGCTCCTCGGTGCGGCGCTGGGATTCCCGCCGGAACAGGTCAATGAAGGCGGCCAGGATGCCGGCAGCCATGGTCAGTGCGGACCACGACCACAGCAGGAAGCGGGGCAGGCCATTTTGGAAGCCGGTCCGGAGATGAATCATCAGCTCACGCCCCCATGTGGGATCGGCCGCAGCATGGACACCGCATACAGCCAGCCCCATTCCCAGGACCGCCAGGAGCAACGGGGAGAACAGCCAGTAGAAGCCGTTCCCCCGCTTTCTCCAAACCAGGGAGAGGACCGCAGCGGCCAGCAGGCCCAGAAGCCCCAGATACTCCGATACCACTGTCAGCAGAGAAGTGGCAGAGGCCCGGCCCAGCAGTGCGGTCAGACCGTGGAGAGCCGCTGTCCCCCACAGAATCCAGCGCAGCCGCCCGTTGCCCCGGCTCCCCAGAAAGAGCAGCAGAGAGGTCAGGCACAGGGCGCGGCTCAGAGCGTTCAGATCCACTTCCGGGTATGGGAGATAGTGACCGAAAAAGCTGGCGGCCCCCAGAGGGACCAGCATGAGGAAAAAGGCGGCCAAAGAGAATATGAAAAGGCCAATGTCCCAACGACCCCGGAAGCTCTGCCACAAAAACGCAGTGGAGAGCAGAAGCCCCAGCACAAAGCAGAGGGCCGCAGGGATGGCAGTCCGGAAGCTCTCTGCCACGATGCCGCTCTCATAGGCATATCCGCAGCTCAGCGTCACCGTGCAGGGGTAAACGGTAGGCTCCATCTCCGGGATCTGCTTTTCCCCCAGGCCGGTGGACTGGGCAATGGTCAGGGTTTTACCCAGATAGTCCGGGGGCAGGGTGATCTCCACCGGCTCCAGCCGGTCCCAGCCCAGCATGGGCAGCGTCAGCTCTCCCACCCCGCCGGATTGCTCCGGACAGTCCGTGTAGAGGCGCTCCCCATCCAGGAACACCGCCACGCTGCGGTTGACCGTGTCCAGATATAAAACGGGGCTTTCCACCTCCTCGGTCAAAATCCGGGAAAAGTAAAAGGTCTGCCCCGGCGCGGAAAGACCCGTGTAGCCGATGTCCCCATCGGGCAGCAGGTCTGTTCGCTGTTGCCCCTCCTGGATATAGACCTCCCACTGGACGGTTTCTACGGACAGGTCAAAGGTCTGTTCCGTCATGGGCTGGGTAAAGAACAGCAGCGCCGCAGCGAAAAATCCGCACAGGAGCAGAACCATAAACGCCGCCGCGCCCCGTATGATCCAACGTCTCATTCAGCCCGCCCTCCCATCTAACGTGTTTCCTATTCTAAGAGTAACGGGGAATCTTCCTTCCGTCAAGGGTACGGGCTTACCAAGTTTGCAGGAAAATTGACCATGTTTGCAATCCCTATTGAAACAGCAAAATGTTTCGGTATAGTGATAGGCGTAAGGAACTGTGCACCGGACTAAAGGACTGGCGTACAGAGAAGAATTGCAAGGGGGTCACCCCCTTGCACGGGATGAGGACCATCCCGTGCAAAGATCCTCCTGCAAAGCGAAGGGAGAGTTTCTATGAGAAAGAACTGGAAACGATGGATCGCGGGGCTGCTCACTGCCGTGATGCTGGTCACCATGCTGCCCACGGTGGCCTATGCCGCAGTTGGCGACCTGCTGGACATGAGCGGTGTGCAGCGCACCGCCCTGCTGGCTGCGCTGGAGGAGGTCTACGGCGACGACGCCGAGGCGTATCTGGCCATTTTGAAGCAGTATGGCCTGATCGACGAGGACGGCAACATCGTCACCGACGAGAAGATCATCATGGACGGGCAGGCATACACCCTGGATGAGATCGAGGCTATCCTGGACGACCCGGCCACCGACCTTACCAAAGTGGTGGAGGTGGACGGCGACTATCTCACCCTGGCCGACCTCAAGACCGTCGTGGAGATCGAGCGGTATCTGGCCTATCTCAAGGCCACCTACTTCACCGAGCAGGACCTGACCGACGAGCAGATCGACAACTTCTACGACTTGGCGGAGGCCTGGGCCAACGGGGATATGGTGATGCTGGCCGCCGATGCCCTGGAGGGCGTGGGCCCCGCCGGGGTGGACCACGACGTGCGGCTGACCGTCACTGGGGCGGCCACCGCCGAAGAAAACGGCGAGTATACCGTCACCGTGGAGGCCTCCCGGTCCGCCGCAGATCAGGAGATCACCTTCTCCTGGCGGACAGTGGACGGCAGCGTGACCGCCGACATTGACGGCGAGGAGACCGTTACCATGTACCCCGGCGAGAGCAAGACCCTGACCGTCCATGTGGGCGAGACCCCAGAGCGCGTCCAGGGCACGGGAACCTTCCTGGTGCAGCTCTATGACCTGAAAAACGCCCTTCTCTCTGACGGCTCCACCCGCTGGGAGCAGACCGTGACGGTAGATAGCGACGACTATTTCAAATACTATTCCCGTGTCTCGAAAACGCTCAGCTATGAGAGACGAGAGCATGGTGTTGAGACTGATTGGGTCGTCGCAGGCGGAGATGAGGAAATGCGGGACCGGATCCGGGATGGCGGCAACCCCATGTTTCTTGCGGATAAAGAAACGCTTTCTCTTGAAGGGATGTCCTCCGGAAACTATTTACGCATATTTGAAAGCGGCGGCGGTAGTTTGATTGCCGGCAATTTTCAGTACACAGTTGGTGCTTTAGGGTGGTTTTTTGACCCCGGTTCCTCGCGCCCGATCGCCGAGGAGCGGCCATTCTCCTATGAATTAAAGATCGATGATGAAGTGCTCCAGGCGGACGACAACTTTACTGATTGGGTCGTAGAAGAGACTTACTTGCTTCCTTCTATCGGGTTAGAGGCTTTCCCCACACAAAGCGAAAATCTGGATTATGAGGAGGGTGATGAGATCCCCGAGCACACGATGGAAATGAATATGTCCGGATATTACCGCCGGTATCAGACCAGCAGTGGCAGCGAAACCTCATTCGCTTTTGATCCATACCTCGAATATCGCGCATCCTACTACATGCAGGAGACCACCAAGGAGACCACCGTCTCTTTCTCCGCCCCGGCGGGCACCTACTACGCCGGACAGCAGGTGCCCATCGTGGCTACCTTCGATTACCCCGTGAAGATCACCGAGGACATGACCATCACGGTGAACGACGATCAAACACTGACCCCAGAGGAGGTGGAAACCACCGGCGAGAGCTGCACCTTCCTCTATCCCGTGACCGAGACCAGCGGCGGGGCCATCTCCGTCACTGCCGCCAACTTCGTGGGGGATGAACCCACCTGCCAGCTGGAGGGCGCCAACAAGCTGGAGTTGACCATCTCCCGGGGGACCGACGACCTGACCGGCGTGACACTGGAATCTCTGGACCGGGAACTGGCCTTTGGGGCGCCCACGCTGGCGGTGCGCCAGGAGCAGCAGGGGCAGAAGCCCGTGCTGACCATCACCCTGCCCCTGACTGGAAAGCCCTATGACAACTGGGTGTTGAATGAGGTGACGGACCTGACCACCGGCATCCTGCCCGCCCTCAAGGCAGTGCTCAGCCAGACGGGGGACACCCAGTATGACTTCCGGGTGAACGACCCCCAAAACCCCACGGCGCTGGTGGCGGAGATCACCCTGCCCTATAATACCTCTGTGGAGGAGTTCACCGGTCAGGTGGACTTCCTGCTGGACGGCTATGTGATGATCGGCTGGGGTCGGGAGTACACCCTGGACGGCTCCAAGCCGGTGGGTGCCTTTGACGGCGGCATCAAGCTTACCCGCACGAACAGCAAGACTGGAGAGCGCGAGGAACAGACAAGCGGCACAGTCTATTTTGACTTGGCGGAAATGGCGGATTGGGAGATGACGCTGTCCTTCACCCTGAAGGAAGGCGACTTCACCTGGGGCGACGTCACTAAGGTCACCGCGTACCCGGAGGACAACAAGCCGGAGGGGATCGACAATCAATTTCACTTTGCATGGGAATACTCCGGCCCCGTCACGGTAGTACTCAACGAGGACGGCAGCACCAGCTTTATGCTCACCGGGGAAACAGGATATGCCAATGCCAGACTGGTGGCCCTCAACGGCGATATGGAGGATGCGCTGCTTGGAAGCGTCACCCTCCATTGTGAAAACTGGGGAGGCGGGACAGGGAACGCTTTTCTCCAGATTCCCGAAAGCGGCAGAAACATCTCCGTCCGTGAGGGGAATGACGCCCGGATCTACTGGAGCAGCAACATTTGCGCCCTGAACCAGAACGCTGGGGAGGACGGAGCCTTTGTTCCCACCACCTTCACAGTGCAGCTGGGTACGCTCAATTTAGAGGATGCAGATCCAACGGTAGCGGTTGTCAAGGAGTGGACGGTGACGACCGATGAGAAGAACCCCATCCTCTCCGCCTTTACCATTCCGTGGGATGAAGGGCTGGATACATTCTACAATGAGGAAAGAACGGGGCTGATCGTTGCCTGTATCTCTGCGGAATATCAGGAAAAGCGGCTCGGCACCTATATCAACGAGAATGGTGTACCGGAGATGGGGGAGGGCGAGGAGCCTGCCATTGCCTACATCACGCTGCTCTCACCGCCCGCGTCCGTCAAACTGGACCAGCCCGCAGGCGGCCTGTACCAGACCGATGGCGGCGGGAACGGCAAGGACATCACTCTCAGCTGGACGGCAGACAACCTGGATGTAAAGAACGGCGGCGGACAGTTTGAACTGTACATCGCCGGTGGCGAAAAGACCATCTCGGAAACCGACCTGACGGGCGGGGTGACGCAGGATGGAAATACCTATTCCTACACCCTGAATGTCCCTGCTGTGACGCCGGAGACCGGCGACCCCGCCAGCTACCGGGACGCCTATACCGTCACCGTTAAGGTCCAGAACGCCGCCGACGCCGCCTGGGCCTATGACAGCTATGTGCTCTATGTCTACTCGGAGGACATCCTGGAGATCCTGCTGGACCACGACGAGAACACCGGCGGCAGCTACACCATGTCCAACGTGGAAAAAATCAAGACCCTGTGGGGCGACGGCGGAGAGAACGGCTCCAACGCCATCGTGGCCCTCCAGCGGGACATCGCCCTGAGAAACGTCATCTCCATCAACTACGGCCAGTATGCCTGGGCGGAGCTGGCTGACCAGATCGCCTGGGCCTCCAACGACAGCTCGGTGGCCTCCGTCAACTACCGGCAGGGCACTCTGTATGAGAACATCGAGAACTTCTCCTACACCACCTACCGCCCCTCCACCGACTTCGTCCTCTCCGGCCTGAAGGACGGCGAAACCACCGTCACCGCCACCCACGGCAAGCTGCCGGAGATCTCGGACAGCCTGACGGTGGATGTGGAAACCTTGCGGGATCAGCTCTACCTGTTCCAGTGCTACCCCAAGACGGAGACCACCCTGACCTATCAGGTGTACACCAGCGCCGCCAAAACCGCCACCGAGGAATACACCCTGACCACCAACGACAAAGGCGAGGCTGCCATCTATGCGCCCCACGGCATCGCCGGGGACATCTACTGCAATTCCGTGGCGGATGATGGGGATGACGAGGACGTTATCTTCCTGGGCGTCATCCGCAGCCAGAGCCTGGTGTCCTCCGAGGCCGACTCCACCAAGCTGCAGCTCTACCCGGTGAACACCCTCCAGCTGCGCCGGGCGGCCCAGGCGGAAATTTATCTAAAAAACTCGGACGGCACGCCCTATGAGGGGCAGGTCACCTTCCGGGGCGGCGTGTACCGGGGCGGCGAGTACTGCACGGGCGACAGAAATTCTGCGGTGCAGTTTGGCCTGCAGGGTGAGAAGGATCCAAGCCAGTGGAAGCCCGGCAACACACCTCAAACGGTCAGCACCAATGACGAGGGCCGCCTGCTGGTGAACATGGATCTTGGAAAGTTCAAGACCGCTGACAACCAGAAGGAGGTCCAGGCGGGCGAGGCGCTCTACTACCTGTTCCAGCTGGAGTACGGCGACGGGACTGGTGCGGAATATTATCCAATCATGCTGCGGGTGGACGCCAACCTGAACCTGGACGATGTGGCGATCTCCGGCGACAGCATCGTGGCCTGGGAGAAGAATGAGAGCGGGCAGAAGCAGCCCTATATCGCCCAGCAGACCCTGAGCTACAGCCCCAAGAAATACGCCAGCGTGGCCGACATCCGCGGGAACACCGGCAACGTGGGCCCCAGTGATACCTTCCCCACCGCCTATGTCACCACCTCCATCATGTGGTGGGGCGACGAGCACGCCAAGGACCTGGGGCGGGCTAACACCGTGATGCTCCAGGACGCCACCGGCAAGACCCCGGAATGTCAGACCAGCGAGACAACCACATATCCCTTCACGGATCTGGCCTTCACCGAGAACCGGATGACCATGGACAAGGATAGCATGGAGGAGTGGGGCATGGCCGCGGGCGAGAGCCGCGGGATGCGGGCCGTCCTCAGCGAGGACGGGACCACCGCCAGCCGCACCATCAGCCTGCCCTTCCAGATGGTCAATATGATCGGCGTACCGGAGGCGGAGGCCTCCAATGCCCTGACCGGAGCCCTGGCCGACGTCAAGAGCGGAATGACCGTGGATGCCAGCGGAGACGTTGGTGATATGGGTGACGGCGATATCATGATCGAGGGCGGCATGGATCTGCTCAGTGACGATGCCGGCTACGACCCCGAGAAGGACAAGTTCGCCGTGCGCCTGTACGCCACCAGCGACCCCACCGTGTTCCGCGCCCTGTTCGGCGTGAACATGGGCGATCTGGAGCCCGGCGTCTATCCCGAGTATGACGACCCGGACAACATGACCTTCGTCCACGGGGACGCCTCCACCGGCAAGAACCAGGAGCTGGAAGCCCTTCCCGGCCCCATGGACGTCTACAGCATGGTCAAGGGCAAATACCTGAGCGCCGCCAAGGAGGAGGCCCAGCAGGCCGCCGCCGGAAAGGGCCTCATGGGGACCAGCATGGCGCTGGGCGGCTACATGGAGGCGAATATCTCCTACAACAGCAGCAGCGGCAAGTGGGAGTGCCAGCTGTTCCCGTTCCCGGACCCGGTTCGTGCCAGAGAGGGCGCACCGTTTTTCCCGTTCCTCATGCTGATCCTGGACACCAAGCGGGACCAGCTCCTGCCGCAGCAGCCTTTGCAATACAACGATGCCGTCCTCCAGCAGGCACTGGACGGCTTTGTCCAGGCAGTCATCGACTACGGCCGCTGCCCGAAGAGCATCGCCGTCTGCGACAAGCGCACCGAGGCGGCGCTCTCCGGAATGTGCCGCAGCTGCGGGATCCTCCTGCTGCGCACCACACGCTTTGCCATGCTGGACGAGGCGAAAGCGTCGTTTCTGGATGACGTGAACCCAAAGGAAGAAGGCGGCGCAACGCTGGAAGAGGTCGTGGCTCTGCTGGAACAAATGCCGGACGGCGAACTGGCAAATCTCCCGAAAGAAAGCATCCAGATGATGCTGGAAGAAAAGATCCCGGAAAAGCTGCGCAAGCGGCTGAAAACTGCACTGGAGGCGAAGTAATCCTATGAGCGAAACCATTTACCGAGTTCTGCACATCTTTGAAAGCGACTACGGCTGTGAGGAACACAGCGAACCGATGGTAGACGTAGTTCTGGAATCGCCGGACGGCAGACGCAGCACCATTCCCTATTCCGATGCCCGGCTGTATGCCCTGGACATCTTCGAGGGTGACAGCGTGACCCTGCACCAGGGACAGCTGAAAAAGGTGCATTTCCAGGGAGAAAACGCATGACCGAAGTCGAAGTACAGCAGCGTGCCAAGCGATATCTGGACTGCCTGGTACAAGGCATCAATCCCCTGGACGGCACAGTCATCCCGGAAGGAGACACCGTCCGGCAGGTACGCATTGCCAGGTGCCTGCAATATGTCTCCGGCATCCTGGAACAGGTGATCGAGAACCACGGCGAAGTACAGCGTGTCAAGAAAAAGCGTTCCGAACGCCTGCCGTTTTCGCTGACGCCGGAACAGCTGCTCTCTCTGAAACCAGAGCCACAGCCAGTAAGCATTTCTGAGATCGTACAGAAGTGCAATGCCATGATCGATGAATACACCATGTGCAGGCTGAAAACCACCACCCTCACCAAATGGCTGGTGCGTGCCGGTTTTCTGGAAGAGATCTCCGTCGGCGAGAACCGTCACCGGAAAATCCCCACTGCAAACGGCACTGCCCTGGGCATTGCGGAGAAAACCGTACAGAGCTTTGATCGTACTTATACGGTAGTGACATATTCGTCCCGTGCCCAGGAGTTTCTCTTCGAGAATCTCGAAATGATGCTGGAAGAAAACGACTAGCACATTACCATTATAATAAGACAAAAACCGCCTCCGGCCGGGAATCACTCCCGATCAGAGGCGGTTTCATTTAATGATCTTTTTTGGTCTGTTCCGCAGAAACTGTTTTCGCCTGTTCCTTTGCCGCTTTCAGCTTTTTCAAGCTGGGCTGCATGACCAGAAAGGCAGTGACACCGCAGGACACGGTGAATACCACCAGAACGATCACGATCTGCTTTGTCTTTCCGCTGTCCTTTGCATTGTCCGAGGACTGCGACTCCGCCGCAGTGGTCTGCGGTGCGGCAGTTTCAGCCGCCGCTGCCGGAATCGTCCAGAGACTGCCCAGCAGAAACAGTGTTCCCAGCAGAACGCAAAGGCGTCTTTTCCAACGCTGCCGCATGGATTTAGCCCAGTGTGGACGGCATTGTCGCAGACGACATTGCTGCGCTGTTGTGTTCCAGATATGCGTCATTCTTGACGATCTTGACGTTGTTGTAAACGTCCATACCAGTACCAGCCGGAATCAGCTTACCGATAATAACATTTTCCTTCAGACCATACAGATAGTCGCTCTTGCCACGGATTGCGGCATCGGTCAGCGCCTTTGTGGTCTCCTGGAAGGATGCAGCAGACAGGAAGCTGTCGGAGCTGGAGGATGCCTTGGTAATACCCTGGAGCATCGGCTCTACGGTAACCAGAGAAACCTCGGTCTCACCGTTGTCGATGCGCTCCTGGAGTGCATCGTTGACTTCCATGATCTTGCGGCGGTCGACCATTGTACCCGGGAGCAGATAGCTGCTGCCGGAATCGTCTACCTTCACCTTGCGGAGCATCTGGCGTACAATAACTTCGATGTGCTTATCGTTGATATCTACACCCTGGAGGCGGTAAACCTTCTGTACTTCGCTGATGATATAATCCTGTACTGCCTGAACACCCAGAATATTCAGGATGTCGCCCGGGAATACGTTACCCTCTGTCATGCGGGTACCCTTCTTGATGTATTCGCCTTCACGAACACGGATCTTGAAGTTATAGTGGATCGGATAAGATTCCGACTCGCCGGTCTCATCGTTGGTAACGATGATGGTACGTGCGGTCTTGATCTCTTCGATGTGTACCACGCCGTCGATGCGGGACAGAACGGATGCGTTCTTCGGGTGACGGCTCTCGAACAGTTCCTCGACACGAGGCAGACCCTGTGTGATATCTTCTGCCGATGCGATACCGCCGGTATGGAAGGTACGCATGGTCAGCTGTGTACCCGGCTCACCGATGGACTGTGCGGCGATAACGCCGACTGCCTCACCGACAGATACCAGGTTGCCGTGTGCCAGGTTTGCGCCATAGCACTTTGCGCAGACACCCTGTCTTGCACGGCACATGAGGACGGAACGAATCTTGATACGCTCTACGCCGCAGTCCACAACCTTCTGTGCGTCTGCCTCGGTGAGCATCTTGTTTTTGGAGATGATGAGTTCGCCGGTCTGCGGATCACGCAGATCGTCTACCAGATAACGGCCGACCAGACGCTCGGACAGCTTTTCGATCAGCTCGTTGCCATTGCGGATCTCGTAGATCTCCAGACCGTCGGTTGCGCCGCAGTCCTGTTCCCGGATGATGACATCCTGAGAAACGTCTACCAGACGACGGGTCAGATAACCAGAGTCGGCGGTACGCAGTGCCGTATCTGCCAGACCCTTACGGGCGCCACGGGAGGAGATGAAGTATTCCAGGATATTCAGACCCTCACGATAGTTGGAACGAATCGGCATTTCGATGGTCGCACCGGAAGTATTGGCGATCAGACCACGCATACCAGCCAGCTGACGAATCTGAGAGATACTACCACGGGCACCGGAGTCCGCCATCATGAAGATGGGGTTGTACCGATCCAGACCGTTCTGCAGTGCGGTGGTAACGTCGTTGGTTGCCTTGTTCCAGATCTCGATGAACCGCTTGGACTTTTCCGCAGCGGAGATATAACCATACTCGTATTCCGAGGTGATCTCATCGACCTGTGCATCTGCGGCGTTGACGATATCCCATTTTTCCTTCGGGATGATGGCGTCGCAGACAGCAACGGTGATGGCTGCCTTGGTGGAATACTTGAATCCGGTTGCCTTGATCTTATCCAGCACTTCCGAAGTGGTGGTAGTGCCGTGGATCTTGATGCAGCGGTCAATGATCTGACCCAGCTGCTTTTTGCCGACCAGGAATGTGATTTCCAGATCGAACTGCTTGTCGGAATTGGTACGGTCTACATAACCCAGATTCTGGGGGATATTTTCGTTGAAGATCAGACGGCCGACGGTGCAGTCGATGATCTTGGATACCCGCTTTTCGCCGATATCCTTGGTGATGCGGACTTTGATCTTCGCATGGATGGAAACGTCGCCTTCCTGATATGCCATCAGTGCCTCGTTTACATCACGGAATACCTTGCCCTCGCCCTTTTCGCCGTCTTTTTCCATGGTCAGATAGTACGAACCCAGAACCATATCCTGTGTCGGTACGGCTACCGGACGTCCGTCAGACGGTTTCAGCAGGTTGTTGGCAGCCAGCATCAGGAAACGTGCCTCAGCCTGTGCCTCAGCGGACAGCGGCAGATGCACTGCCATCTGGTCGCCGTCGAAGTCGGCGTTGAATGCGGAGCATACCAGCGGATGCAGTTTCAGCGCACGGCCCTCTACCAGAACCGGCTCGAATGCCTGGATACCCAGACGGTGCAGCGTAGGCGCACGGTTCAGCAGAACCGGATGATCGTGGATGACATTTTCCAGCGCATCCCATACTTCCGCAGACGCACGGTCTACCATCTTTCTTGCGCTCTTGATGTTTGCAATGACCTTGGTGTCCACCAAACGTTTCAGCACGAACGGCTTGAACAGTTCCAGCGCCATTTCCTTCGGCAGACCGCACTGATACATTTTCAGCTCCGGTCCGACAACGATTACAGAACGACCGGAATAGTCAACACGCTTACCCAGCAGGTTCTGACGGAAACGTCCCTGCTTACCTTTCAGCATATCCGACAGGGACTTCAGCGCACGGTTGTTCGGACCGGTGACCGGTCTGCCGTGTCTGCCGTTGTCGATAAGGGCATCGACTGCCTCCTGGAGCATACGCTTTTCATTGCGGACAATGATCTCCGGTGCATCCAGTTCCAGCATACGTTTCAGACGATTGTTACGGTTGATGACCCGGCGATACAGATCGTTCAGGTCAGATGTGGCATATCTGCCGCCGTCCAGCATGACCATCGGGCGCAGATCCGGCGGAATGACCGGAACAACGTCCATAATCATCCATTCCGGACGGTTGCCGGACTGACGGAATGCCTCTACGATCTCCAGGCGTTTCAGCAGCTTGACACGCTTCTGACCGGATGCCAGACCTGCCAGCTCTGTTTTCAGTTCTGCTGCCAGTTCATCCAGGTCGATCTCTTTCAGCAGTTTCTGGATCGCCTCAGCGCCCATGCCTGCCTCAAATTCGTCGCCGTACTTTTCCCGATATGCGTGATATTCCTTATCGGTCAGCAGCTGTTTCGGCACCAGTTCTGTGTTGCCCGGATCCAGGACAATGAACTTAGTGAAGTACAGCACTTCTTCCAGACGTTTCTGGGAGATCTCCAGCATCTGTCCGATACGGGACGGAGTACCCTTAAAGTACCAGATGTGAGAGACCGGCGCTGCCAGCTCGATGTGACCCATACGCTCACGGCGTACCTTTGCACGGGTGACTTCTACGCCGCAGCGGTCGCAGATCTTACCCTTAAAGCGAATCTTCTTAAACTTACCGCAGTGGCACTCCCAGTCCTTTGTCGGTCCGAAAATGCGCTCACAGTACAGACCGTCACGCTCCGGCTTTTGGGTACGATAGTTGATGGTCTCCGGGCGCTCTACTGCACCATAGGACCACTCCCGGATGCGATCCGGCGAAGCAAGACAAATCTTAATAGATTCAAAAGTGTTAAATTCCAAACCGTTACCTCCTAATATCAACGAGGAAACAGGAGAAGCGAACGCAGTTTCGTCCGCTGCCTGTCTGTTGGTGTATCTCTATAGAAATCCGATCTTTTTCCGGGCGTTTCCACACCCATGAAAAGCAGATGATTACATCAGATCGTCGTCATCCAGGTCATCATCCAGACCGAAATCATCGCCGAGGAGATCGTCGTCATCGTCCTCATCCATAGCGCTGGTCTGACTGCCGCCCAGGCTGCTGCCCAGGAGGTCATCGTCGTCCGGATTGCCTTCCTTAAAGGAGAGACCTGCGTCTTCCATATCCTTATCCACGCCCTCATACAGCATGGTATCCTCTGCATCGTCTGCAAAGCTTACCGGCTGCGGAATGATTGCCTCGTCCTCTTCGAAGTTGGACTTGAGGTCGATCTCTTCCTGGTTGCTGTCCAGCGCCTTGACATCCAGACCCAGGGACTGCATTTCCTTGATGAGTACCTTGAAGGATTCCGGCAGACCCGGCTTCGGCACATTCTGACCCTTGACAATTGCCTCATAGGTGTTGACACGACCTACGGTATCGTCAGACTTTACAGTCAGGATCTCCTGCAGGGTGTATGCTGCGCCGTATGCCTCCAGCGCCCATACTTCCATCTCACCGAAACGCTGACCACCGAACTGCGCCTTACCGCCCAGCGGCTGCTGGGTTACCAGTGCATACGGACCAACGGAACGTGCGTGGATCTTATCGTCTACCAGGTGGTGGAGTTTCAGATAGTACATATATCCGACAGTAACACGGTTGTCGAACTTTTCACCGGTTCTGCCGTCATACAGCGTAAACTTGCCGTCCTCGTTCATTTCCAGTGCCTTCGGGTTGATGACCTTCTGCATGGGTTTCAGATCGAACGGATCGTCACGGTGCGGTGCATTCTTTTCGTTTGCCTCACGGAAGCAAGCACGGATATCATCCTCGTGTGCGCCGTCGAATACCGGCGTCATGATGTGCCAGCCCAGTGCCTTGGCAGCCATACCCAGATGCACTTCCAGAACCTGTCCGATGTTCATACGGGAAGGTACGCCCAGCGGGTTCAGCACGATATCCAGCGGTGTGCCATCCGGCAGGAACGGCATATCTTCTTCCGGCAGAATACGGGAAACGACACCCTTGTTGCCGTGACGTCCCGCCATCTTATCGCCCACAGAGATCTTACGCTTCTGTGCGATATAGCAGCGTACCAGCTGGTTTACGCCCGGAGACAGCTCATCGCAGTTCTCACGGGTGAAGATCTTGACATCCACAATGATACCAGCCTCGCCGTGCGGCACCTTCAGGGAGTTGTCACGAACTTCTCTTGCCTTTTCACCGAAGATCGCACGGAGCAGACGCTCTTCTGCGGTCAGCTCGGTCTCGCCCTTCGGGGTGACCTTTCCGACCAGGATATCGCCGGCGTGTACTTCCGCACCGATGCGGATGATACCGTTTTCATCCAGATCCTTCAGCGCATCGTCGCCTACGTTCGGGATATCACGGGTGATCTCTTCCGGTCCCAGCTTGGTGTCACGGCACTCGATCTCCAGTTCCTCGATGTGAACAGAGGTAAAGACATCTTCTCTTACCAGACGCTCATTCAGCAGAACGGCATCCTCGTAGTTGTAGCCTTCCCAGGTCATGAAACCGATGAGGGCATTCTTACCAAGAGAAATTTCACCGTCAGCAGTTGCCGGACCGTCTGCCAGTACCTGTCCCTTGTGGACACGCTCGCCGGCATCCACGATAGGACGCTGGTTGATACAGGTAGACTGGTTGGAACGCTTATACTTCTGGAGTACATATTTATGGGTCTTGTGTTCGTCATCTACCAGGACGATCTCGTCTGCGGAAACAGAGTCGATCACGCCATCATACTCGGAAACAACGCAGACACCGGAGTCTACGGCTGCCTTGTATTCCATACCGGTGCCGACAAACGGACGCTCGGTCTTGAGCAGCGGCACAGCCTGACGCTGCATATTGGAGCCCATCAGCGCACGGTTTGCGTCGTCGTTTTCCAGGAACGGGATCATGGAGGTTGCGACGGAGACTACCATCTTCGGGGAAACGTCCATGAAGTCAACACGCTCTGCCTCAATTTCCAGGATCTGATCCCGGAAACGACCTGCGACCTTTGCATTTGCGAAGTGACCGTCTTCTGTCAGCGGTTCGTTCGCCTGTGCGACAATGTAGTTATCTTCCATATCCGCAGTCATGTAGACTACTTCATCTGTAACGCAGCCGGTCTCCTTGTCCACACGGCGGTACGGTGCCTCAATAAAACCGTACTGGTTGATCCGTGCGAAAGTTGCCAGATAAGAGATCAGACCGATGTTCGGACCTTCCGGCGTCTCGATCGGGCACATTCTTCCGTAGTGGCTGTAGTGTACGTCACGTACCTCGAATCCGGCACGGTCACGGGACAGACCGCCCGGGCCCAGTGCGGACAGACGACGCTTGTGGGTCAGTTCTGCCAGCGGATTGTTCTGGTCCATGAACTGAGACAGCGGAGAGGAGCCGAAGAATTCCTTGATTGCGGAAGTGACCGGACGGATGTTGACCAGTGCCTGGGGGGTGATGACATCCATATCCTGTGCCTGGATGTTCATGCGCTCCCGGATCACACGCTCCATACGGGTGAAACCGATGCGGAACTGGTTCTGGAGCAGTTCGCCTACCGAACGGATACGGCGGTTGCCCAGGTGGTCGATGTCGTCGATGTTGCCGACACCGTCGCACAGGTTCAGGAAGTAACTGATGGTAGCATAGATATCATCCAGGATGATGTGCTTCGGCACCAGTTCATCTGCACGCTTGCGGATGGCGCTGCGCAGTTCGTCCTCGTTTGCTGCGCTGTCCAGGATCTCACGGAGTACGGCATAGCGTACCTTTTCGCTGATGCCCAGCTCCTCGCAGTCAAAGCTGACATACTTATTGATATCGACCATGCCGTTGCCGATGACCTTGACTTCCTTTTCCACGAAACGGATCTCGTTTTCGCCGGACTCGGTCACGAAGTATTCCTTGGTCTCAGCCTTGATGAATGCCTCCTTGACGCCTGCCTCCTGGATCTGCATTGCCTGATCGAAGGACAGCGTTACGCCTGCCTCAAAGAGGATCTCGCCGGTTGCCTCGTCTACCACCGGACGGGTCAGCTCGTGACCTGCCAGACGGCTGGCGATGCCCAGCTTTTTATTGTACTTATAGCGGCCGAACCGGCAGAGGTCATACCGCTTTGCATCAAAGAACAGGTTGTTCAGATGTGTCAGAGAGCTTTCCACCGTAGGCGGCTCGCCCGGACGCAGCTTTTTGTATACGTCGATCAGCGCATCTTCCGTGTTCTTGGTGGTATCCTTCTGGAGGATGGTTTGGGTCAGACGCTCGTCGCTGCCGAACATCTCTGCGATCTCCTCGTCAGAACCGATGCCCAGGGAACGGATAAAGGTCGTGATCGGGATCTTGCGGTTTTTATCGATGCGGACATAGACCACATCGTTGGAATCCATTTCATATTCCAGCCATGCGCCACGGTTCGGGATAACGGTAGCCTTGAACAGATCCTTACCGGTCCGATCCTTTTCCGATGCGTAATAAACGCCCGGAGAACGCACCAACTGAGAAACAATAACACGTTCTGCACCATTGATGACAAAGGTACCGCTTTCGGTCATCAGCGGGAAGTCGCCCATGAAGATCTCGCTCTCCTTGACTTCACCGGTCTCCTTGTTCCAGAGCGTTGCTGTCACACGCAGAGGCGCTGCATAGGTAACGTCACGTTCCTTGCACTCTGCAATTGTATATTTGGGGGTGTCATCGATCCGGTAGTCTGTGAAGTTCAGTACCAGATTGCCGTTGTAATCCGTAATGGAAGAAACGTCACGAAAGACCTCTTTCAGTCCTTTTTCCCGGAACCACTTGTACGAGTTCTTCTGTACCTCGATCAGGTTCGGCATTTCCAGAACTTCGTTGATCTTACCGAAGTTCATGCGAACGTTTTTCCCGCACTGCTTTGGCGTAACTTGCACCATTGGCGAAAAACCTCCTTAACTCTTTGTCAGACAAAAATCCGCCTGTCACCTTTTCGCCGCACTGGACGAAAAAACTTTTTGCTTTTTTGAAAAAAGTGCTTGACAGACGAGGGTGGAATGTGTTATACTATTCTGCTAAGAAATACATTTACACATTACGATACATTTTATTATTATATAATATTGGCGTCCTGTTGTCAAGGGCGTTTTTTTATTTTTGTAGGATCGCAGCCGAACTTCTTATATTTCACAGCTTTTTTCATCAATTTGCACAACAGCAAAAAACGCACCCTCCGCCGTGTATCCTGCGTCCGAAAATTTTTTCAGATTCCGACTGGTACACCGTTTACATTTTTCCGAAATCATGGTATACTGATAAGAGCCTGTTTCATAAAGCGAAACAGCGGCAGCGCTGTGTGCAGCGCTGCACAAAACCCAAAAGCGAGGTGAAACGCTTGTTTACCCAAATCAAAAGTCTGGGGCTGTTCGGGCTGAATGCCTTTCCGGTGGATGTGGAAGTCAGCATGGGACGTGGCAAGCCCCAGTTTGAAATTGTCGGGCTGCCGGATGCCTCTGTCCGGGAGAGCCGGGAGCGTATCCGGTCGGCACTTGCCAGCCTTTCCATCGCCCTGCCTGCCCGTCAGATCACAGTCAACCTTGCGCCGGCAGATGTGAAAAAGGTCGGCACGATGCACGATCTCGCCATTCTGCTGGGCATCCTGGTCTGCATGGAACGCATTCCGCCGCAGCCGGAAAACCGCTGTTTTCTGGGTGAGGTTTCCCTGTCGGGACACGTCCGGAGCATCAGCGGCGTTCTGCCTATGGCACTGCTGGCGGCACAGTCCGGCATCCGGGAACTGTTCGTCCCGGAGGAAAATGCCGCCGAGGCATCTGCGGTAGGCATCCCCATCTACGGCGTCCATTGTCTGAGCAACCTGCTCACCCATCTGGAGGACACCGCAAGACCCATTCTCCGGCAGCAGCCGACCTATGTGCCGCAGCCGGAGGACTATCAGGACACCCTGGATTTCGCCGATGTCAAAGGACAGCAAAACGCCAAGTATGCCCTGGAAATCGCCGCAGCCGGCGGTCACAATGCGCTGATGATCGGCAGCCCCGGCAGCGGCAAGAGTATGCTGGCAAAGCGCATCCCGTCCATTCTGCCGGAGATGACTGCCGCAGAATCCATGGAGACCACCCAGATCTATTCCATCGCCGGACTGCTGGACAGCGGCAAGCCGCTCATGACAAAGCGGCCGTTCCGTGCGCCCCATCACACGATCTCCGGCGCAGGACTGGTGGGCGGCGGCACGATTCCCCGACCAGGTGAAATTTCCCTGGCGCACAACGGACTGCTGTTTCTGGATGAGCTGGCGGAATTCGACCACCGCACCCTGGAGATCATGCGCCAGCCCTTAGAAGATCGGAGAGTCACCATCACCCGTGCCTCCGGCACAGTTTCCTATCCCTGTTCCTTTATGCTGGTGGGCGCCATGAACCCCTGTCCCTGCGGCTATTACGGGCATCCCAAGCGGCAATGCACCTGCACCGACCGGCAGGTGCGGCAGTATCTGAACCGGATCTCCGGGCCGCTGCTGGACCGCTTTGACCTGCATATTGAGGTGGAGCCGGTGTCGTTTGACTCCCTGTCCGCCAGGGCAAAGGCAGAATCCTCTGCCGCCATCCGGGAACGGGTACAGGCGGCAAGAGAATGGCAGAACCAGCGCTTTTCCGGAACGGGCATTTTCTGCAATGCCGCCATTCCTGCCGGAATGCTCCAGGACTTCTGTCCCATGGATGACGGGGCAGTCACCCTGCTGCGTGCCGTGTTCGACAAGCTGGGGCTGAGCGCACGGGCATATGACCGCATCCTGAAGGTTGCCCGAACCATCGCCGACCTGGACGGCAGCGACATCATCCGGAAACAACACATTGCATCTGCTGCCCAGTTCCGCAGTCTCGACCGAAAATACTGGGGAACCGGCGGATAACCCATTCCACGAAAGGAATTCTCATGAACCGAGTTTATAAATCTACCAAACGAGAAAAGCCGGTCAGCCCTCTGGTCTCCTACTGGCGGCGGCTGGACAAGCCGCTGATCCTGGCGGCGCTGCTCTGCTCCCTGCTGAGCATCATCCTGCTGTACTCCATCTGGCAGAACCACATCATCAGCTCTGTGGGTGCAAGCTATTACCGGACACAGCTGCTCTCCTGCGGTCTGGGTATGGTGTGCCTGCTGGTACTTTCTGCCATTGACTATCACAAGATTGTCCGGCTGTGGTTTCTCTATGCGCCCATCGCCCTGGTGCTGACCCTGCTCACCTTTACGGCGCTGGGTCACAGGCGTGCCGGCGCAGACGACCAGGCGTGGCTGAACCTGGGCTTTATCCAGTTCCAGCCTTCTGAGGTGCTGAAGCTGGCGTTTATTCTGACGTTTTCGCTCCATCTCGCCAAGGATGAGGGCAACATGAACAAACCGCTGCATATGCTCCTGCTCTGCGTCCACGGTGCGATCCCCACCGGACTCATCGCACTCCAGGGCGACTATGGTACTGCCATTGTCTTTGCGGTGATCTTCCTGGGAATGCTCTTTGCCGCAAAGATTTCCTGGAAGTATGTGCTGGCATTTCTGATCGCCATTCCGGCGGCGCTGGTCGTTGCATGGAACTTCCTGCTGGGAGACACCCACAAAAAGCGTATCCTGGTACTGCTCCACCCCGGCACAGACCCGGAAAACATCGAGTACCAGCAGGACCGTGGTCTGGAGGCGCTCTCCAACGGCAAGATCTTCGGCGTCGGTCTCCACGCCGGCAAGGAAAACTATGTGTCCGTGCCGGAAATACACAACGACTTTATGTTCGCACAGGTGGGACAGGCGCTGGGGTTCGTGGGCGCTGTCGCTGTCATTCTGGTGCTGACATTCCTGTGCCTCAAGATCTTGTACGACGGATTCCGCACCAAGGACAAAATGGGAATGTTTCTCTGCACCGGCGTGTTCAGTATGCTGTTCATCCACTGCGTCATGAACATCGGCATGGTGCTGAAAGTGGCGCCGGTCATCGGTGTTCCCCTGCCGTTCATCAGCGCCGGCGGTACGGCGACTGTGAGTATGTACATCGCACTGGGATTAGTGGTCAGTGCCTATGGACATAACGACAAGAAATACCGGGTGTTTGACTGATTCGCTGGATGTGTTTTCCAATTTTGTTGCATGGATTCCGCAAAAACGCTCTTGAAAATTTCCTTTTTCCGGAATAAAATAGATTGCGGCGATGCCGGACGGCTCTGCCCTAAAGTTCAAGTTTCGGAGGGATTTTTTATGGATACTACTGCAAAAAATCTGCACACCCTGCGTGGAGAATGGATGCTGGCGCTGGCGGTCTGCATCAACAGTTTCGGCGTTGTGCTGATGCTCTATTCCGGTGCCGGCATTTCGGCGATCTCCAGCGTTCCCTTTGCCTTTTCCGAGGTATTTCCCAAGCTGACCCTCGGCACATGGACGTATCTGTTTCAGGGACTGCTGGTGCTGAGTCTGATGGTAATGCGCAAACGATTTGTGCCGCCGTATCTGTTCAGCTTTGTGGTGGGCTTTGCATTCAGCGAGTTGCTGGATGTCCACGAGCTGTGGATCGGGATACTGCCCACGGCGCTGCCCTGGCGCATCCTGTATTTTGCCGTCAGCTATGTACTGCTCTGCATCGGCATTGCGCTGTCCAACCGGTGCGGTCTGCCCATCATCCCCACCGACCTGTTTCCAAGGGAACTGGCAGATATCACCGGCGTCAGCTACCCGAAGATCAAGATCGGTTTTGATGTCACCTGTCTGGCGGTCACTGCCGGGCTGACCTTTTTCTGTCTGGGACATCTGGAAGGGCTGGGCATCGGCACAGTCCTCGCCGCATTCACCATGGGAAAAGGCGTGGGCATCTGCGGCAATTGGATGGACAAGCGCTTTCAGTTCACCACATTCCTGGCGAAACGAAAGGAGAACGCACAATGAAACCACTGCGCCTTCTGGTCACCTATACCGCAAAGTCCGGTCAGCGGGATGCCTTTCTCCGGGCAGTGCTGCAAAGCGGCGTGCCGGAAACCATCCGGCAGGAGGACGGTTGTCTGCGGTACGACTATTTTCTGTCGGCAGAACGTCCGGATGAGATCCTGCTGATCGAGGAATGGGCATCGGCAGAACAGCAGCAGACACATCTCCGACAGCCCCATATGCAGCAGCTGAAACAGCAGAAAGCACAATACATTGCAGAAACAGACGTACAGACGCTCTGAATTTCTGGATTTTCACAAAATATACTTGCTTTTTTTCGGAAAAAGTGGCATAATAAAAAGAAAGGATTTCGCTGTGCAAGCGAAAGTGACACAGAAAGGAAACGTAATCTATGGAAAATCAACTGGTTCTGGTACTGGACTTCGGCGGTCAGTACAATCAGCTTATTGCCCGGCGTGTGCGGGAATGCGGCGTATACTGCGAAGTGATCCGCTATACCACACCGCTGGAAGAGATCACAGCACGGAAACCGGTGGGCATCATCTTCACCGGCGGTCCGAACAGCGTATATGACGAAAAATCACCCCATATCGCCAAGGAAATCTTTGAAATGGGCATCCCGATCCTGGGCATCTGCTACGGCTGTCAGCTGATGGCATACACCCTGGGCGGCACAGTCACCACCTGCACCACTTCGGAATACGGCAAGACCGAGACGATCTACGACAAGTCCAGCGCTCTGTTCGGCAGCGAAGAACTGCCGGAACAGGCGATCTCCTGGATGAGCCACACCGACTACATCTCCGAGGCACCGGAGGGCTTTACCGTCACAGCACATACCGAGAACTGCCCGGTGGCTGCCATGGAAAATCCGGAAAAGAAACTGTATGCCGTACAGTTCCACCCGGAGGTAAACCACACCCAGTATGGTCTGACCATGCTGGACAGTTTCCTGAAAAAGGTCTGCGGCTGCACCGGTGACTGGACTATGGGCAACTACGCCAAGACTGCCATTGCACAGATCCGGGAAAAAGTAGGCGACGGCAGAGTTCTGCTGGCGCTGTCCGGCGGCGTAGACAGCTCTGTCTGTGCTGCCCTGCTGTCCCGTGCGGTCGGCAAAAAGCTGACCTGCATCTTCGTAGACCACGGTTTCCTGCGGAAGAACGAGGGCGACGAGGTAGAGGCTGCCTTTGCGGACAAGGACATCAACTTCATCCGTGTCAACGCCAAGGCTGCCTTTATGGAAAAGCTGAACGGCGTTTCTGACCCGGAGACCAAGCGCAAGACCATCGGCGAGGAGTTCATCCGTGCCTTTGAGCGGGAATCCAAAAAGCTGGGTACGGTAGACTTCCTGGCACAGGGTACCATCTATCCGGACGTGATTGAAAGCGGTTCCGGCGATGCAGCTGTCATCAAGTCCCACCACAACGTAGGCGGTCTGCCGGACTATGTGGATTTCAAGGAAATTATCGAGCCGCTGCGCCTGCTGTTCAAGGACGAGGTGCGTCAACTGGGTATTGAGCTGGGACTGCCAGAAAACCTGGTATGGCGTCAGCCGTTCCCGGGTCCGGGTCTGGCGATCCGCATCATCGGCGAGATCACAGACGAAAAGCTGTCCATTCTCCAGGATGCCGACTGGATCTTCCGGGAAGAGATCGCAAAGGCTGGTCTGGATCGGAGCATCCACCAGTATTTCGCCGTGCTGACCAATATGCGTTCGGTAGGCGTTATGGGCGACGGCAGAACTTATGATTATACCCTGGCGCTGCGTGGCGTCACCACCACCGACTTTATGACCGCAGATTTCGCACGCATCCCGTATGAGGTGCTGGAAGTGATCTCGGCACGTATCGTTAACGAGGTAAAGAATATCAACCGAGTTGTGTATGATATTACGACAAAGCCGCCGGCTACGATTGAGTGGGAATAATGCAAGCAATTGCTGAAATGGCGTAATACCGTGCTTTTCAAGGTGCGGTTGAGCTGAATGGCAACGATTTGGCAACATTTCTCTATCATCGACAACAGTAACATAAATATTGTCTGAAAAGATAAGAGCTATCTGATTCGTATTTGAATCGGATAGCTCTTTTTGCTATTTGTTCAATTCTTTTATAGCTTTCAGTACTATGGGAAGAAAGTGCTGATAACTTGTTAGTATCATTTTAAACTGCTCAACTGTTATGTTATTACCTGTTGGGTGTCCACTATTATTTCTTGTTTGTCTGATGATGTCAAAGAAATTAAAATTCATATTAATATCTTCAAATCCAAGATTCATAAAGTGTTCTTTATCTGCATTGGCACGTTTTAGAAATTCTGTTAATCTATCATGAGCGCATCTTGCTTTTACAACTTTTTTTTCAAACGCATCTGCTTTTGTTGCATCGTCTTGCTTATCCAGGTAATTCTTGTATGCATCACATAAATCTAATAGTAACATTTCAGCAGAAGCACCCAACATTACTGTAGCTGAAAGCAAATTATTGTTTTCTCCGCATTCGCAAGCTTCAAATAAGTACTTCTTCTGTAGATCGTTTAATTCTTGATTATTGATAACAAATTTGATGAAATTGGAGAAGATACTGTCTTTCTCCATAACGAAGCGTTTGTTTTCATATTCTATATCCTCAGTTTGTATTGGAAGGATTCCAACATTGTTTATTCCTCTAAAGTAATAATCTTCATCATCAATATACAAATCACAGGCTATATTCGACAGCGTAGAAAGATTATCTTGAACTATTTTCCTACATTTTATTGGTACACGTAAACTTGCATATAGGTTATGCTGGTATGATATTATGCCTGAGAATTCATATTGAGGTTCGTATACAAACTTTGAAACTTGTAAAATAGCTGATAAATCGGTTTTATTATCATCTTCAAGAACAGCAATAATTGACATTAACATATCACGTTCGGAAACTGTATACATATATTTACTCTCCTCTATATTCTTTCAAGCATTTTTCATTCCGCTCCGCTTCTGACCTCGGATACCTGTATCTCCACTGGTCATACTCCTCACGGCTGATCTCCCCATTGCGGTACTTCTGAGCCATTTCCTCCCATGGTTCGAGCAGACCTGTCATTTTCGCAAAGGTCGAGCTGTTCTGCCTGTTGATGCGGATACAGATTTCTCCGTCCAGATGGTCGATCTTGAAGCCATATAAGTCCTCTAAGGCAAACAGCGTGTGCATAAGCCCGGTGTAACTGTCGATGTTCGGAACATTCAGAGCCTCGGTCGATACATCAAGTGCATCAGCAAGCTGCTCTACAAGGTCAGCTTTGGGCGTTCTCGAACCTGATTCATACTGTGCCATACGAATATCGGCTGTCCGTTCCGAGAAGCCGACCTGCAAACCTAAGAACTTCTGCGTCATACCTCTGAGGTTTCTGATAAACCTGATTCTTTCACCAATCGCCATATTGTTGCCCTCCATTTTCAATTGGCTGACGATCTGCGCCGCCATATTTCACAAATCAATTATAACATATATGCTTAGTGTTTGTCAAGATAGTAGAAATAAAAATGTTTAGTAATTTTATACTTGACGTAACGGCATATGTTTAGTATAATAAAATCAGAACTTAACGATTTAGAGTTAAGCTAGAGAAAGGAGATACTCTAAATGACAGATAAAAATTTTATGAGAGTAGAAGATGTTGCCAGGGAACTTGATGTATCTAAATCCTATGCTTATAAGATAGTACAGAAGCTCAACAAGGAGCTTGAAGCCAAGGGATATATCACGATCTCAGGCAGAGTGAACAAACAATACTTCCTCGAAAGGACTTGCTACGGCGGTTCTGCCGAGGACAGCGAAAGGAAGTGATACGATGTCAGTCTATAAGGACGGCAGCAAGTGGCGTGTGATCTACCGCTACACCGACAGCCGTGGAGAACGCAAACAGACACAAAAGCGTGGTTTCTCCACAAAGAAAGAAGCTCAGGCGTGGGAGCGTGAGCAGATGAACAAGACGGAATCCAGCCTTGATATGACCTTTGAGAGCTTTTCGGAGATTTACTTCGAGGACATGAAGAAGCGTCTGAAGGACAACACATGGCACACCAAAGAGCATATCCTCCGCACCAAGCTGATCCCGTTCTTCGGGAAAAGAAAGATGTGCGACATTCAGCCCAAGGACGTAATAGCGTGGCAGAATGAAATGCTGGAAGGTTCGACCAAGACGGGCAAGCCATACTCACCTGTGTATCTGAAAACGCTACACAATCAACTCAGTGCCGTGTTCAACTATGCAGTAAAGTTCTACGGGCTTCCGAGCAATCCCGCAGCCAAGGCGGGCAATATGGGAAAAGCGAAGAACCGGGAGATGCTGTTCTGGACGCAGGAGGAATACAAGCAGTTCGCAGAAGTGATGATGGACAAGCCTGTTTCTTTCTATGCCTTTGAAATGCTGTACTGGTGCGGTATCCGTGAGGGTGAACTTCTCGCCCTCACGCCTGCCGATTTCGACTTTGAGAAGCAGACGGTCTCGATCACAAAGTCCTATCAGCGTATTAAAGGGCAGGATATTATTACCGATCCGAAAACAGCCAAGGGTAACCGTGTTGTGAAGATGCCTGATTTTCTTTCTCAGGAGATACAGGACTTCATCAGTCAGCTTTATGGTATCGGGGAACATGACCGTATGTTCATGATAACCAAGAGCTACCTTCATCACGAAATGGACAGAGGGGCGAAAGAATCAGGCGTGAAGCGTATCCGCATTCATGACCTCAGACACTCTCATATCTCTCTGCTCATTGAAATGGGGTTCTCTGCCGTGGCAATAGCGGATAGGGTTGGACACGAGAGCATTGATATTACTTATCGTTATGCTCACCTGTTCCCCAGTACGCAGAATGAAATGGCGGACAGGCTAAGCGACCTGAGAAGTGATGATGCGGAGGGAGGTGAAGATGATGTCAGCGAAAAACCTTGACAGCAAGGGCAGATTCAGGGCGAAGACGATCGGGTTTCGTGTATCGCCTGAAGAAGATCAGCTCATCAACTCGGCAGTCGCTCTTTCAGGACTTACCAAGCAGGACTACATCGTGAAACGGCTGCTGTGCCGTGATGTGGTGGTGCAGGGCAATCCGAGAGTGTATAAGGCTCTGAGAAATCAGCTTGCCGAAGTCCTCAGCGAACTGAAAAGAATAGAGAACGGCTCTGTTGTGGACGATGAGCTGCTGTCCACGATACAGCTTATCGGGGCAACTCTGAATGGTCTGAAAGGAGATAGAGAATGACCGATAAAAGAGAAATGACCGCTCTTGACGCACCTGTTGGCGCAGGTGCAGAGCAGTCACTTAATAACACTATTGATATCATACCAGATTACGGGGAGAATTTCAACCCTTCATCCGAGGAAATGTTTGAAGCGCAGATGCAGTATGAACAGGAAATGCAGGCACAGGCTCAGGCGGAGCGTGAATCCGCACCGGGCTTTATGCAGACTGTTTCGATGCCGGAGCTTTATGAGATGGTCTATCCAGGCAAACCGCCGATCATAGATCATTTCCTCTACCCTGGCACATACCTGTTCGTGGGAGCGCCGAAAGTCGGTAAGAGTTTCATGATGGCTCAGATCGCCTATCATGTTAGCTCGGGAACGCCAATGTGGAACTATTCTGTCCGCAAGGGTACGGTGCTGTATCTCGCTCTCGAAGATGATTACCGCAGATTGCAGGAGCGTTTGTATAGAATGTTCGGAACAGAGACAACGCCCGATCTTTTCTTTTCAGTTGCTTCCAAGTCGCTGAATGAAGGGCTGCTTGAACAGCTTGACAGCTTTATTCGAGAACATCATGATACCGGTTTGGTGATTATTGATACCTTACAGAAAGTGCATGAAGCGGAGGGCGACACTTACAGCTATGCGAGAGACTACGATATTATTGCAGGACTGAAAGCGTTTGCGGACAGAACGGGTATCTGTCTGATGCTCGTTCACCACACCCGCAAGCAGAAGTCCGATGATAATTTCGACCGTATCTCAGGCACAAACGGTCTGCTCGGTGCAGCGGACGGAGCGTTCATCATGTATAAGAATAAGCGTTCCGACGGCGATGCTACGATAGAGGTATCAGGGCGAGATCAGCCCGACAAGAAGATTATGCTCTCCCGAAACAAGGAAACGCTGTGCTGGGAACTGAGCGGAGAGAAGTCTCCCGAATACACCGAGCCGCCCGAACCTGTGCTTGAAGCAATAGGCGGTTTCATCAATGCGGACAATCCGACTTGGGAGGGTACGGCTACCGAACTTATCGAAAAGCTGGAGCTTGACATCAAGCCGAATGCTCTGTCGCTGAAACTGAATGTCAACGCCGGAAAGCTGTACAATTTGTACTTCGTGCAATATAGCAACAAGCGGACTCATAAGGCAAAGCTGATTCAGCTCCGCTATGATGCTGATCACCCAATCGTGATCTCGCCTGAACCAACAGAAGAAGAAACCGAAAAAAGTCCAGATGGTGTTCCTGCCGTTAAGGAAGAGATCATCATCAGCACCGATACCGTTGACGATATTGCAGGTGAAGATTACGACCGAGCTTATCAGCAGATGATCGACAATGCTTTAGCGTGACGATGTGCGTCGATGCGTCGATGGTTTGAGGGGGTGTCTAAAACATCGTTACCACCGACGCACATCGACGCAGTTACAGCTATGTTTTTCAAAAAATGTAATGCGGATTTTTGATTCCTGTACCCACGATTTAGGCTGCTCCGACAGCCTTTCTTCTCCCGTCAGGGATAGCCCCGCAGGGCGGAGTAGTACTTGTGGCGGTCTTATGCTGCCACAAGTACTACGGAGTTACAAGCGGCGCTCTGCACCGTTGTAATCGGCGCTCCGCGCCCCTCTCGCCCGTCAGGGCTTGGCGATAGCCATTCCGCATCAGCGGTCATGAAAGGAAGTGTTGCCCATGTAAATATGATTGGATTTAACAGAAAGAGATAACCAAATCCAATTAGAAACGAGGTCAATAAAATGAGAGAAAAACGAATCTCATTCGGTCAGGGAAAAGGTTCTCTGACTCACAACAACAGGGAGTTCGTTGCGGACAATGTTGACGTGTTCCGTACTCCCGATAATATCACTTTCGTGTGTCAGCCGATTGGCGAAGCATACGATCGGCTTTTCAAGGAATCAACCGAGCGTTATAATGCTAAACAGAAACGTAATGACCGCAAGGTTCACGGCAGCTACTATGAGCATCTTTTTGGAGTAAAACCTTGCAATACTGTCCGAACTGCCGCCGACAAACGAAAGAGCTTTTATGAGGACGTAGTTCAGATCGGCAAAAAAGAAGATTCGGGGTACAACGCCGAGGATTTTCAGCTCGTTGCCGACTGCCTGAAAGAGTATATGGAAGGTTTCCAAAGTCGTAACCCGAACTTTTACGTTTTTAACGCTGTCCTGCACATGGACGAGGTAACGCCCCATTTGCACATTGACTACATTCCTGTCGGTCACTACAAGCGAGGGCAGGACACGCAGAACGGTATCGCTCAGGCTCTCAAAGAAATGGGGTATGGCGAGGGTAAACAGGCAATTGCCCGTTGGCGAGCTGCCGAGGTCGAGGTGCTGAATAAAATCTGCTTTGAACATGGTATCAAGCCTCTTGCTCCAGAAAAGGCGAGAGGGACGTTAGAGATACCGGAATACAAGGAGAAGCGCAGACAGGCAGATGAACTTGCTTTGCAAAACGCTCAGGTAGAAGCGGAGCTTGGCGAGAAGCGTGAAATACTCAAAGTTGTCAAGGAGAAAACTGCTAAACTTACGGAGATAGACGGTATCGAAACAGGCAAGACCGTATTCGGCGGTAAGGTCACAGTGTCGCAGGAGGACTGGCAGAACGTCACTGATCTTGCAAAGAAAGAAGTTGCAACGCAGAAGCAGACCAAGAAGCTCCGCAAGGAACGTGATGAAGTTGTTCGAGAGCGTGACGAATTGAAAGCGAAGCTGTCGGCAGTTTCCTCGGAGCTTGCTACATATAAGAAGAAAGAGGAGGATGCTCGTTATTTCTCCCGTGAGAAGATGAAAAAAGAAGCAACCCGAATCAGCCGTGAGGACGAGTTATCACGTGAACTGAAAAAGGCTAAGGCTTTTATTTCTGCCTGCGGACTGAGTGTCGATTATCAGCAATTTAGGTATAACAGCACCACAAGAAAGAATGTGCTGGAATAAGGAGGAAAACACTATGATTATCAGAAGTAAAGACAAGGTTCAGGTAGGCGGCAAGAACAAGCCCGTATGGGTGCTCGACACCGATGCACTGACCGTCACCTACAACACACCAGATGCTGAGCCGAGCGTGACAACATTCAGCTCCGATCACATCAAGTATCATCTGCACTATTCGGCGGAGTACCGTCCTACAAGGCTGAAAAAGCTCGTCAACGACGGAACGATACTCGGCTACCTGACCGAGCTTGACCGTTCCGTAGCGGAAACCATTGAGCGTCAGGTCGGAAAGATGCTTGAAAATGATGTGGAGTATATCAGAGCCGTGGCGGTCGGTGATCTTGCAAAAGCGAGAGGTCTGGAGAACATGGATCGCCTGATTGCCAGAGATCCTGTGTATGCGGCTATGGTGTATGTGTGATGAATAAATAAGATACTGCCGTCTGAGAACTTCTATTTCAGACGGCAGTATTTGTTATAGGCGTAGATTTTTTTGTGTTTTTCTATTGAAAAAACGGAAAATATGTGGTATAATCAAGATATAAGTTCAGCGAAAGCGGAGATTTATTCCACAATCATTTCTTTCTGGAGCGTGTTTGAATGGCAATTAGTTATAAAAAACTATGGAAAGTACTTATAGACAGGGATATGAAGAAAAAAGACCTGTGTGCAGCTGCAGGGATTAGCCATACTTCTATGGCAAAATTGGGAAAAAACGAAAATGTTACAACAGATGTATTGTTAAAGATATGTCACGCTCTTAATTGTGACATTGGTGACATTATGGAAATAATTTCAGATAACAAAGTTGAGTAAAGGTATAAGAAGAATATGACTACAAAAGAAATAGCTGCATTATGGGAAGTATCAGAAACATGGGTTACCATACTGTGCAAAGATAATCGAATTCCTGGAGCAATTAAAGAGGGCGGAAGATGGAATATCCCTGCCGATGCACAAAAGCCAAACGATGCAAGAATTACTCGTGAAAAAGGAGAAGCACGCTTTAGATTTATTGATTTATTTGCTGGTGTCGGAGGATTCCATCAAGCGATGCGATATTTGGGCGGAAAATGTGTTATGGCTGCCGAAACAAATCAAGAATGTGTCAAAACATATAAGCTCAATTATAAAATAGATGAGAAAGAAGTTCGTGGCGATGTAAATAAGATTGATCCTGAGACAATAGCTCCGTTTGATGTGCTTTGTGCAGGATTCCCGTGTCAGCCATTTAGTAAGGCGGGAGCACAAAAGGGCTTTAAGGATGAAACAAGAGGAAATCTATTCTATAAAATAATGGATATTCTGGACGGGCATCCAGAAGTAAAATTTATTATACTGGAAAATGTACGAAATCTTGCTGATAAAACCGAGAATTGGGATATTATTACCACTGAATTAACAAAACGGAACTTCTATATTACTGAAACACCGATTATACTATCACCATCAGATTTTGGCATACCTCAGATACGAGAACGAGTTTATATACTTGGTATCAGAAGAGATATAAGAAATCAGCAGATATTGACAAATGGCTTTATTCATATTGAAGATCTGCAACTCGATAAGCATTTCAAAAAATGTAAAATGGGCGATGCTTGGTCAATTCTTGAAGATGAAGTGGACGATAGTTATATTATATCAGAGGAAAAAGAACAGATGATTTTGGCTTGGGAAGAATTCAGGAAAGCTACTAATATAAAGGTCATCGGTTTCCCCATATGGATAGATAGCTTTGGTGTAGGAAATGATGATACAGATGATGTATACTCTTCTCAGGGATATGATGATATGCCAAAATGGAAACAGAATTTCCTGAGACATAATAGAGAACTCTATCTTGAACACAGGGATTTTATTGACAAATGGATAGAAAAATATGATATGCTTACCAAAATCAAACTATACAAAAAATTTGAATGGAATTGCGGTGCAGATGTAGATGATATTCATAATGCACTGATTCAGGTGAGACAATCTGGAATACGGGTAAAACGACCTACATTCTATCCTTCCTTGGTAGCAATTGTGAATACCCCTATTATTTGGGACAAACAAAAAGAGCATTTTAGATATATAACGCCCAGAGAAGCTGCAAATCTTCAGAGTTTCCATGCAAGTTTTAAATTTCAAGGAACTGATGCCATAAAGTACAGACAACTAGGCAACTCAGTAAATGTTAGAATACTAAAAATCCTCGGTGAGAGCCTTTTTAATCTTGCCATAGAGGGATGGGACGGTGATGATATTGAGTAAGAAGATAAACATTAGACCTACTAGCAGCGTTTATGCTACATATAAGCGCCTGAGTTATCAACCCTGGACGGCAATAGCTGAATTTGTTGATAATTCCACCCAAAGTTTCTATGACCACAAGGACGAACTTATGGCTCAGAAGTATGCTAAAGGACTTAATATCACCATCAGATACATTGAAGATGCTGTTGAAGGCGACCGCTTGGAGATCACCGATGATGCCTATGGTATGGAATGGACGGATTTCCAGAGAGCAGTTGTGCTCGATCGTCCTCCCAAGAACACCTCTGGTCGAAATGAGTTCGGAATGGGCTTAAAAACAGCAGCTTGCTGGTTTGGATCATTATGGTCTGTAGAATCCACTCAACTAAACTCCACCACAAAATACTATACTGAGATAAACATTGATGAATTAGGAAAGTATAAGACGGAAGAGATAGATGTTCAGGAAGAATCTGTAAGCAAGAAAGATCACTTTACTAAAATAGTGATCAAGAGATTGAATAAGCGTATCGTTGGTCCGAGAACCATCGGAAAAGTAAAAGAATTGCTTAGCAGCATCTATCGTGAGGATTTGCGCACAGGATTGGTGAGAATCACGTATAACGGAAATGCTTTACAGTTTAAGGAAGCTCCCGTTTACACAGATGATGATTCCAAAACATGGAAAAAGGACATTTCTTTTACAGTACAACACGAAGGGAAAGAATTGGCAGTTAGTGGATTTATCGCTATCAGAATACCCGGTAGTGTAAAAGATGCTGGATTTACTCTGCTCAGGCGAGGTCGTGTAATTGTCGGCGGCTCTGAAAAGAATTATAGACCTTCAGAATTATTCGGAGATGCCAATTCCTATGCTTGGCAGCGTATGTATGGTGAATTGCATATGGATAATTGGCCAGTCACACAGGCAAAGGACGGTTTTGACTGGCATAATAGTGGCTTAGAAGAAGCGTTCATAGATGAACTATCTAAGCATACACAAGATTATAGGAGAAAAGCTGAGAATATCAGAGTAAGAGAAAAAATCAATACGCAAGATCTCGTTGAAACTGCTACCAAAGGCTTGACAGAATCGGGAGCAGTAGAGAATGTGCAAATTGAAATTGTGGATCGTGAACCTGTAAGCCCAGAGCCTACCGCTGATGTTCCAATTCCAAATACTGAGCCTTCATCATCAGAACCAGCACATATCGAAGAACCACAGAATAGTCAACAGGAGAATACTGAAACTAGCAGTCCCCCTCCAGAAACATCATCGCAGAATCAAAATAGCGGTAATGTGCAGCTTGAAGGCGGAAAGCAGATCAACTATGCTTTCACATATAAGCATATCGACTATCAGTTCCACATTATTCTCGAAATGAATGATCCTGCTATGGATTGGTTATTGGTAGAACAGTTATCTGACACTGAATATAATTTATCTATCAATATGCGTCACTCTTTCTTTAAGCCGTTGATAGATAAAAGTGAGTTTTTGCCCATAATGATGAGAATGTCAATTGCTCTGGTGTTAGCAGAGATTGAATCAATGGTAACATCTCATGATGGACGAATTGAACCTAGTGCAATCAGACTGAAAATGAATGAGATACTTGAAACTGTGCGTAAAGGAGATGAAGCACTTTGAGTAGTGAATGGTTATCTGTCACAGATAATGATGCTGTAATGCCATGGAGCATCAGCGTTGATGGCTTTTTTAGAAAAAGCGTAGAAAATCGTATGCTTGCAGATGATATGACCGAGGAAGCAATTGACTCCATTTTCAATAATGCAGTTCGTATTCTCGGTCGTTGTCCTAATCCGAATATTCAGGAACAGGTTGCGGAAACTGGTATCGTTATTGGAAAGGTACAAAGCGGTAAAACTTCTAACTTTATTTCTGTTCTTGCACTTGCATTTGATAATGGTTATGATATAGCTATAGTATTGGGCGGTAACACGCTAAATCTTCTGAAACAGAATGCTTCCCGTATATCGAGTGCATTTAGCGTAGACACTGAAAAACTTACGGTTCTTAAAACTAATGACAATAAAACCCTTATCAATCCGGCAAGAATCAAGGACTTTATTGAGAACGGTCGTAAAGTCATTATTGTTGGCTTAAAACACAATAAGCATATAGACCAGATTGCAGAGATATTTGACAATGAATTCTTAGCAGATAAATCTGTTCTTATTGTTGATGATGAGGGTGACCAAGCAACTCTTAATACTAGGGCATACCAGCAATCTATAAGCACTACTTATGCTTCTGTACTAAACCTAAAGAGCAAACTGAAAAGTCATTGCTTTTTATCTGTAACTGCAACACCGCAGGCTAATATCCTTATTGAGGCTTTTGATACGCTATCTCCAGATTTTGGTGAGTTAGTCTATCCTGGTGAAGGATACTGTGGACTGCAAGAGTTTCATGGTGAGAATGCTGACAGGTATATCAAAGAGATTCCTGAATCGGAACCCAATCTACTGGACGGTATGGGAGTACCAGAATCTGTTTACCAGGCCATGGCGCTTTTCTTTGTAGGAAACGCAATTAGAAGAAGCCGTGGTGATATGGGGACTCATGCTATGCTGATACATCCAAGTCAGAAAAAGTTCGATCATCGAGTTGTAGAGCAAAAGATACAGAGCATTCTGGATGAATGGAAATCAAAGGCAAAAACACGGTTAGCTGGCAAGAAGGATATTTCTTATAACTCTTTGAAAAATCTTCTGAAAGCAGCATACGATTCTTTTGTTTCAGATGGTGTGATTTGTCATCCTTTTGATGACCTTGAAAACCAAATACTCGACAGAATCAAGCAATGCTCCCCTGTTCTTATATGTAATAGCGAAGAAAATGCTAGTGAAAATGCCGAACTATATAAAACCAATATCTTTGTAGGTGGAAATCTCGTTGAGCGAGGTATTACCTTCAAAGGGCTAGCTGTAACTTATATCACCAGACGTGCGAAAGGTAAGAGTAATGTAGATAATACAGAACAGCGTGCTCGGTGGTTTGGATATAAGGCTAAATATCTCGATGTATGCCGAGTATTTACCACAAGAGATATTAAAGATGACTTTGCTAGTATACTGGAACATGATGAGGATATGTGGGCTTCTATTGAAAGAGCACAGGAGCGCGGTATTCCCTTCAAGGATATGCCAAGAATATTCAAACTGGCTCGTAGTGCTTATCTTAATCTCACGAGACGCAATGTCGCCCGAACAGAAAATTTTGCTCTTTCTGAATGGAAACCGCAAAGATATTTTACGGCTGACGACCAGATAGTATCGCAAAATACAGCAGTTATTGCAGATTATAGGAACAAGTACGAAGATATGTTGATTGAGCAGAGGCATAACAGTGTTCAGATCCACAAAGTTCTGGGGAATCAACATTTTGAGCAGGTTTACAAAGAACTATTATCAAGACTGCAATTTGCAAGCAACGAGTTTCTTGACAGTAAATACTTTGTCAAACTGAACGATGCCCTTATAAAGCTGCAACTGGATATTCCTGTAGATATTTACTGGATTAGAGATATAGAACACTCAACCCGTAAAATTCGGGAAGATTACACAATTCAGCAGCTATTCCAAGGTCGTAACCCTAACCCTTCAAGTCCCTTATATTACGATGGTGACCGCAGTCTAGCGGATAACGAACCTGAGCATATACAGCTTCAAATTCATTTTGTAAAGCCGACAAATATGCCAGAAATAAACTATTATGCACCTGTATTAGCTCTATACGTTCCAGAAAGTTGTGCAGCTGCATTATCTGAATTGGTGGTGAGAGCAAATGGATAGTAAAACAATTCTTGAAAAACTTAGTGACAAATCGGCTATTTCTCAAACATACGAAGTTTTCCCCGTAGAAAATAGTTCTTGCTATTTTGGCAAAGATAACGATAACAATATCGTTTTCATGATTCCGTCGAAAATGCCTAAAGTAGCACCTATCTATCAAGAAACTAAATCGCTAAGATTTGCATTCAACAAAAAATGTACGTTCAGAAGTGATGCGGAAGAAAAAACGCAAGTTGTTCATCTTCTTACTTGTAAGGAAGAAAACGAGGATAAGATTCTGGCTTTCATTCGTCTTACAAGAGCATTTGCTCAGGGGGAAAGAGATAATGATCAACTATACTTATCAAAGCTCTTTTCATCCATATCTTCTCTTTTTGATAGAAAACGGCAAGTGTCAGAGATTGAACTTCAGGGGTTATATGCAGAATTGTATGTGATACTTCACTTCTATAAAGCAGGATGCGATATATCAAAGTGCTGGCAGTCCAAGAATATGATGAAATTTGATTTTTCAATTAACGAGAATAAGCGTATGGAAATCAAATCCACTATTAAAACTAGTCGGACACATCATTTCAAGCATGATCAACTCCTGAGTGAACTATATGATATAAGAATCGTATCCATAATGCTCCAGAAAAATGATTATGGCGAATCTCTTGGAGAACTGATTGAACAGATAAGAGATAAGTTTGCTGATGATTACGCATTGCTGGTTCACATAGAATCAACAATTTCTCAGATTGACAGCGAAGAACTATATCGCATAAAATATGATAGTACATACACTAAGGCAAATTTACGATATTATAATGCAAAGGATATTCCACACTTCAATGAGAAAACTCCTGATGGTGTCTTTAATGCTGAATACGATTGTGCTCTTGACACTTCGCCAGCTTTGAGCGAGCAGGATATGATTTTTTGGATTTCGGAGGGATAATATGTTTAAGACCTATGATTTATTCAGTCATCGTAACATAAACGATCTTGTTCCCGAAATAATGTACTATTACTTGTTTCAAGGATTAAGTCTCACTGCTATTGAAGAAAAAATGTTCAAAACAGAGGACTATCACGGGTGGTTGAGCAAAACATTTTTAAACTATTATGGTATTGATACTGATAAAACCAATAAAGGAATCTATGCTAACAAAACAATTCCCGAGGTAGTCGATGAACTATACAAGAGTTCAAATATTGCACATTTGAGGGTGGCGAAGTTGCTGAAAGAGAAATATCTATAATGTTTAAGGCATTCACATAAAAAGGAGAGCGTTTATGGATAAACCAGTAATATTCTTTAGTCATTCATCAAAGGATAGAGATATTATCCTTCCATTAAAAGATAAACTAGGAAAAATAACATCAGGAACAGTAGACATATTTATGTCTAGTGATGGTCAAAGCATACCGTTCGGCAGTAACTGGATCCACAAAGTTGAAGAAGGTCTGAAAGAAGCAAGAATAATGTTTGTATTTGTAACTGAGGCCTCGCTTTCTTCTGGATGGATTTATTTTGAAGCTGGATTTGCGTATTCCAAAGGCATTCAAGTTGTTCCAGTAGGAATTGGCGTAAATATAGGTTCATTGAAACCGCCATTAAACTTATTACAGGGATTTAATATCACATCAGGGGATAGTTTAAATAATTTTGTTAGCATAATTAACAGGGAGTTTTCCTGTAGTTTTCCTGAGAGCTTTGTTGAAGACGATTTTTATGCTATTCAAAAAACAATTGAAGGAGATACTGGTGGTATAAGTACGATTAGAGATTTTATGAGTGGCGCGTTTTTTGATATGGTTCCTAAGTATACAGAATCTGATGGAAGCAAAGTTGAGCACGATATAGATTCAATTTATGAGAAAATAGTAGCGTATCTGGATAGTAACAGTATTTCTTATTCAAAGTATACGTCACAAAATGGAGATATTTTCATTACTGTTGAGGGAATCAAACTGAAATACCATAAAAAATTCGATGAATCAAAAAATGATTTCTTTATACAAAATCAAAACAACAGTTTTATTAGATATAGTATTTCTTTATATAATTTTGAAAAATCATTTGAACTATTGAAAAAGTTGGTGAGTGTTTCTGGATATAAGAGCAGATACATAAAATTCCTTTTTGGAGCAAATAACGATTGCATCGTAACAGAAGAAGATATTTCCTCTATTATTTCTGGAAACACGGATTTACAAATTGATAGAGACAAGCCTTTCAGTTTTACATTTGCTCCTTCTGACTTGAAGGCTGTTATTGGAACCGAGCAGAAAGACAACACTGTTGTACCAGATAAAAGAAATTATATTTCAATAGTGTACAAAGAAGAGACCCAAATTGAAAACATAGTCGTTCTGATAAACCGGCTACATGATATTGGAATCATTTTTGATGTGAACTAAAAGCACCTCTTGACAACCGTTCCAATCTGCGCTATACTCAATACGTCTACCGGCAACACAATGGCAACAAAAATTCAGATACTCCAAATCTGACAGACAACTGAGATAATAGAGATACCACGAGCGATAAAACTTAACTCAAACTGGTTAAGATTACGGTTCAAGGATCGAGTGGGAATAACCCTCAACACAATTTCCTTACAACAACACAAAGCCGTCTGGTCTACAGCGACCAGACGGCTTTTTCATATGCTCACGCTTACTGCATCTTACTGCAGCTTATCACCGCAGCCTCCAGCGACGTGCGCACCACCAGTGAGATACAGCGGATGCTCTTCTCGTCCTGCGCTGCATCCCTGGATTTCAGCAAGTCCACCAGTTCCCCTGCCATGCCCTCTGTATAGAAGTTGCAGATGATCTTCTTGGCATCCGGGTCGGAGTGTACGTTTTCCTTTCGCTCGATCTGCTCCACAATGGACATCACAATGCTCTGAAAATCATGGTTCAGAAAGCGTTTCAGCTCGTCCCTGCCGATAGAATCGTAGGCGCAGTTTATCATGTGGCTGTTTTCCCGGATATACCGAACCGCAAACCGCAGTGCCTCCTCCAGTTCGTTCAGCAGATCGAACTGCTTTACCACATCCACCGCCTCCTGCTCCAACGTCCATTTCAGCAGATCGGGAACGTCCTGGAAGTGATAATAGAATGTCTTTCGGTTCAGTCCGCAGTCGGTGACGATATCCGTTACCGTGATCTTCGACAGCGACTTTTTCTCCATGCAGTGTTTGAGCGATGCGGAAAGCATCTTTTTTGTATTTAATGTGGTTACTTCATGTTTCATGACCGTTTCTCCTGTATTTCATTGTGCAGCATTCAGTGCTGCCTTTATTATACATCTGTCCGGCAAAGAAATCAACCACAAATCCCGGACATTTGCCCATCAATTTCACCACATTTGTCCGAAATTCACCCAAACGCCCGATATTGACCGTTGCAATTTTACGGACAAGTGGGTAAAATAGAATTATAAAATTTGAAAAGGAGCGATGAAAAATGGCTTACATCGAAATGATAAACAGCTGCAAGACCTATCACATGGGCGGCAGCACCATCTATGCCAACCGGGACGTTTCGTTCTCTGTAGAAAAGGGCGAACTCGCCATCATCCTTGGCTCTTCCGGCGCCGGAAAATCCACGGTGCTGAACATCCTCGGCGGCATGGACTCCAACGACAGCGGCAAGGTCATCATCGACGGCAAGGACATCTCCAAATACAGCCGCACACAGCTGACCGCATACCGCCGCACCGATGTGGGATTTGTGTTCCAGTTCTACAATCTGGTGCAGAATCTGACGGCAAAGGAAAACGTAGAGCTTGCCTCTGAAATCGTGGAACACGCCCTGGATCCGGTCACGGTTCTGAAAGACGTAGGGCTTGCCGACCGCATCAACAACTTTCCGGCACAGCTCTCCGGCGGTGAGCAGCAGCGTGTTGCCATCGCCAGAGCCATTGCCAAAAACCCGAAGATCCTGCTCTGTGACGAACCCACCGGCGCACTGGACTATAACACCGGCAAACAGGTGCTGCAAATTCTCCAGGACATGAGCCGACAAAAGGGTGCGACTGTCATTATCGTCACCCACAATGCGGCGATCGCACCCATTGCAGACCGGGTCATCCATATGCACGATGCACGGGTCAGCCGCATTGAAGAAAATCCCAACCCGAAAAAAATTGCAGATATCGAATGGTAGGTGCATGGTCATGAAGAAAAAAGCGCTGAACCAAGACATTCAAAAAAGCTTTTCCAAGTCCAAGGGACGGTTTATCTCCATCGCCTGCCTCATTGCGCTGGGGTCCTTTGCCCTGGTGGGATTACAGGTCACCGGACCGGATATGCGAAAAACCACCAGCGACTATCTCCAGCAGTACCACGCCGCAGACCTGTCCGTCATCGGCAGCATGGGCATTGACCAGGAAAACGCAAAAACCATCGACAGCCTGGACGGAACAGAACAGGTCACCTACGGCTACTTGAAAGATGTGGTGCTGAAAGACACCTCGGAAAGCTGCCGCATTTTCTCCCTGGATGAGGACATCTCCAAGTATGAAGTCGTCAGCGGCAGACTCCCCGAAAAGGCAGACGAAATTGCATTTGCCGACGCCGACAAGGACAATTACCAGATCGGCGACCAGATCACATTCGAGGAAAAGGCAGACACCTCCGGGAATATGGTACTGAAAAACAAGACCTTTACCATTACCGGATTTGTCCACTCCACGGAAATTCTCTCCTGCGTCAACCAGGGGCAGTCCACCGCCGGTTCCGGCGAACTGAACAGCTATGCGGTGGTGACAGAGGATGCTTTCGACTGCGATTACTACATGATCGCAAGAATCACCTTCCGGGACACCCAGGGACTGGACCCCTATTCCGATGCGTACACCGACAAAATACAGGCGCACAAAAACCAGCTGGAAACCCTGCTGGAAGATGCCCCGGCACAGCGGCTTGATGCCGTTAGGTCGGAGTATCAGGAAAAGATTGACGACGGCAGACAGCAGATCGCCGAGGCGGAAACGGAACTGGATGACGCCAAGACCAAACTGGACGATGCCAAAGCGCAGATCCAGGATGCTGAACAGCAGATTCAGGACAACCAGGCGGAACTGGACAGCAAGGTCAGCGATGCCCAGCAGCAAATTGACGAGAACCAGAAAAAGCTGGAGGACTCGGAAAAGCAGCTGGCGGACGGCAAAACACAGCTTGCCAGCGCAAAGACACAGCTGGATGCGGCACAGGCGAAGATCACAGCGTCCGAAAATCAAATCGCTGCCGGAAAACAGGAACTTTTCGCAAAACAGGCGGAATACAACACCCAAAAGGCTGCCTTCACAGAAAAACAGACAGAATATCAGCAGAACGCCGACGCACTCTCCGCTGCACAGACAGAACTGGACAGCAACCGCTCTCAGCTGACCGGGGCAAAGTCCCAGTATGAAAGCGGCATTGCCGAACTGAAAGCCGGCATCGCCCAGTTACAGCAGGCGGTGCAGAATCCGCAGCTTTCCGCAGAAGAAAAGGCACAGTACACCGCACAGCTGGATGATGCACAGGCAAAGCTCCAGGAAACGACGAACAGCTACAATGCGTTTCTCAGCCAGCAGTACGAGCCGGGCTTGGCGCAGATCAGCGCCGCACAGCAGGAACTGGACAGCAAAAGCGCACAGTTCCAGGCGGCAAAAGCCCAGCTGGACGATGCGGAAAGTCAGCTGAATGATGCCGCCGCAGCGCTGACAACGGCAAAAAATCAGCTGTCCCAGGCATCGGCACAGGTCAACACCGCCAAATCCCAGCTTGCCGCCAAGCAGAGCGAATACAACACCAAAGCGGCAGAACTGAAAAGCGGCGAACAGCAGCTGGAAAGCGGCAGGACGGCGCTGGAACAGGCAAAGCAGGAACTGGAGACCCAGCGCTCTGACGGCGAGGCAAAGCTCCTGGATGCCAGAGAAACGCTGGCGGAAAAGAAACAGGAATACCGGGAAAAGCTGGCAGAATACAACGACAAAAAGGCAGATGCCGACAGCGAGATCGCAGACAACAGCGCAGAGCTGGACGATGCGCAGGCAGATGTGGATAAGCTTTCGCTTCCAACGTTCTCGGTCTACACCCGGCGTGAAGTTCCCGGCGCAGAGGGATACCGCACCTACAGCAGTGTCTCCGACATTGTGGATGCACTGGCAGACGTTTTCCCCATCTTCATGTATTTCGTGGCGGCACTTGTGACCCTCACCACTATGACACGTTTCGTAGACGAGGAGCGCATCAACTCCGGCACGCTGAAAGCCCTGGGCTATGAAGAGCGTGACATCATCAAAAAGTTCTCCCTCTACGGTCTGTTTTCGGGACTGACAGGTGCGGCGGCAGGCATTGCAGCCGGTCTGTATCTGCTCCCCAGAATCGCCAACAACGCCTATGCTCACGGGTTCACCGTGCCGAAGATCGAAACACCCTTCCATCTGAAATGGGCGGTTATCGCCGTGATCCTTGCCATGCTGAGTACCGTGCTTCCTGCGGTGCTGGTGGCAAAGAAAGAGTTACAGGAAAAGCCGTCTGCTCTGCTGCAGCCGAAACCGCCGGCAAACGGCTCCAAGATCCTCCTGGAACGCATCACACCCATCTGGAACCGCATGAGCTTTACCCACAAGGTGACAGCAAGAAACATCTTCCGCTACAAAAAGCGGATGCTGATGACCATTTTCGGTGTCTGCGGCTCTGTGACCATCCTCTTCGCCGGACTCAGCGTACAGCACTCCATCTCCGGCATCAACGACCGGCAGTTCGGCGAGATCATCCGGTATGATCTGATTGCCGCCGAAAACGACAACCTGGATACCGAGGAACAGCAGGCGATCAACGAAAAGCTGTCGGACAAGGATGTGGTGGAAAGCTATGCACCCATTTACTACGAGGAATATTCCGTTACCGCCGGAAAATCCCAGGACAGCCAGACCATCAAGCTGCTCTGCCCGGAAAACACCGACGACTTCTCCTCTTACATCTCCCTGGATGAGCGAAAGAGCGGAAAGTCCATTGCACTGACAGACAACGGCGTTGTCATCAGCGAACGGCTCAGCAAGCTGCTGGATGTTTCCGCAGGAGACACCATCACACTGAAGGATTCTGCCGGCAATCCCCAGAAAATGCAGATCGCCGCTGTAACCGAAATGTACACCGGACACTTCCTGTTCGTCAGCCCGGCATATTATCAGCAGTTCTCCGGACAGGATTTCTCTTCGAATGCCTATCTGATCCGGCTGTGTGACAGCTCTTCGGAAAACGCAAACGAAGTGGCGGCATCGTTCATGAAACTGGGCGGCATCGCCGGCATTGTCCAGAACACCACCATGATAAGCCAGATCAACGTCATTGTCAAATCCCTGAACAAGATCATGTGGGTTCTGATCGTGGTCGCTGTTCTGCTCGGCGTGGTCATTCTGTACAATCTGACAAACATCAACGTATCCGAACGCATCCGGGAACTCTCCACCATCAAGGTGCTGGGATTCTACGACAAGGAGGTTACCCTCTATATCTACCGGGAAACGATCATCCTCACACTGCTGGGCATCCTGGTGGGATTCCTCACCGGTGACTGGCTCTATCAGTACATCATCACTGTGGTGCCGCCGGATGAGGTCATGTTTAACCCTGCCCTCTCCGCAAGAGCATTTCTGATCCCGTTTGTGCTGATTTCCATGATTACCGCAGTCCTCGGCGCAGTCATCAACCGCAGACTGCAAAACGTGGATATGCTGGATGCACTGAAATCCGTGGAATAATCCCCGGAACAACTTCAAAAGACATTCCCACCCTCAACAGAAAAGCGAACCATTCCCCAAAGAATGGTTCGCTTTTTTCTGTATCTGCCGTTTTATCTATGCAATTTGCAAATTTTAGCAATTTTATAGGAAAATCTCTTGAAAAATTGCGGCGAATATGTTACAATAGAAGTATCACAGTGTGTGTTTGCAGATTTGGGACGGACACACCCACAGAATGACCAAAGGAGTCCCCCAACTATGAAGTGGCTGACAAAACGACATATCGCACTCTATCTGACAATTTTAATGCTGGCGTTCCTGGTGGCTGCATTTGCCATTACCAAGGGAACACCGCTCCATAAAGAGGATACCCACTATCTCTACAGCGGCTGGCTCACTGCGGAAAGCAGAGATCCCGAAAACGAGCCGTATTTTGAAAAAGGACAGACCGTCTATCAGCTCCGGATGGTGCATGAACTGGACGACACGGTCAAGGGAAAGGTACTCTCTTTCCGCACCTATGATTCCTACGTGGACGCCTGGTTCTGCGACTCACCAGACATCCCGGCAGACAACGACAGCGCCTTTTATCATTTCGGCGAAACGCTGCGGTTCTGCGATTCCCCCGGCACGTATACCCATTTTCTCTCCATCCCGGAAACGGATGCACAGTATCTTGTCATACGGGTGGAGACTGCATATGCCAACAAGTTCCTCACGTCCTATGACGTGGCAATCGGCACGGAAAACGAACTGCTGTACAACAATCTCAAAGAGGACCTTATCCCCGGTATCTCCAATCTGGGCATGATGATTTTCGGCATTCTGCTGATCGTCATTTACATTATCGGCAGGTGCAAGCGCATTGCCTCCGCAGAATCCCTTTCCCTGGGCTGTCTCTCCATTGCGTTTGCCGTCAACTTCAACTGTCCTCTGTTTCTGAACCAGTATCTCTATCAGAACGCCGTGGTGCAGTACTACGCCAACTATTTTTCCCTGTTCCTGCTGCCGCTGCTGGTGATCCTGTACTTTGAGGACATTGTGCCGAAACTGCGCATGAGATGGATGTTCTACGGCTTTCTGCTCCTGGAGGCAGCCCTCAGCGTGGTTCATTTCACCGGCATCGCATCCTACACACGAACCATCAAATCATTTACCGCCGCACTGGGCATTCTGGCAGTGGTCTCCATTTTTCTGATGATTCGACACTACCGGGAAATGGAGCGGTTCAACCGCATCAGCATCATACTCCTGCTCAGCTTTGTCTGCGGAAATGTGATCTTCTTCATTTTTGTCTCCACCCTGGGCGACCAGACCTTTATCATCCGCACCGGCGTACTGCTCTACCTGGCGCTTGCTGTGGTCAACGGCATCCGCAAGCTGATGAATGAGATCAACCGGGAACGGGAATCCCGGCTTTTGCAGGAGATCGCCTACACAGACAAGCTCACCAAAATGGGCAACCGCTATGCCCTGGAACGGGATGCCAGAGAATGCGTGCTGGAACAGACCAGCATCGTCTCCATGGATCTGAACCTGCTGAAAACCACCAACGACACCTACGGCCACGCCGGCGGAGATGTGCTGCTGCAAAGCGCCGCAAAGTGCATGACTGCCGTCTATGATAAGGTATACCGGGTGGGCGGTGACGAATTCATTGCCCTGCTGCACCAAAAAAGCCAGAACGACCTGGAACAGCTCCACCATATGCTCCAGGAACAGATCCGGAAAATGAACGCCGACCGTTCCGACTTCGGAGAATTTGCCAAGACGGACACCTTCCGGCTGAGCATTGCCGCAGGATACGCCGCCTATGCGCCCGGCGACAACAGCTATGAGCAGATCATGAGCCGTGCTGACGAGGCAATGTATCGGGAAAAGAAACGGATGCACCGGGAACAAAAGGAAACCGTTCGTCCGTCGTAATATAAAAAGGCGGAGCGTCCACCCCGGCGCTCCGCCTTTTTTTGCGTACCAACAGCATTGCTGCGGCATCCTCTTACCGCTGTTTCACCATCACATCATAGCACAAAAACGCCATCTTTTCCGCAGGCAGACAGTGGAACTCTGCGGTCTGATATCCCTGTTTCAGATACATTGCCTTTGCCGGCAGAGATGCGTCCAGCGTCACCGCCGGATACTCCGCAAACACCAGCTTTTCCGCATAGGCAAGCAGTGCCTCTCCATATCCTTTCCGCTGCTGTTCCGGCAGAACAAACAGACGGCTGATCTCGCTGTTCTTGACGGTGACTGTTCCCACAATGCCGTCTGTTTCGTCAATACCCAGATAGACTGCACCGTCACGGATATCTGCCAGGATCGCTCCGTCGCAATGATGCGACAGGAAAAATTCCACTGCGCCCTGGGGATAATATTTCGGGTAGATCTGCCCGATGGTCTCTCTCGTCAACTCCCGGATGCACTCCAGGTCCCGACTCATCGCTTTTCGAATCTGCATCATAACTCCTCCTCGAATTTTCCCAAAGATCGTTCTTGATTTTTGAAACAAAATATGCTATACTGAAATTAGCAAGTACTAACCCATCAACCAGAAAGGATGTTTCTTATGGGCTTTTTAACCAACAAAACAGCAATCATCACCGGCGCCGGCAGAGCCGTTCTGAGTGACGGCAGATGCGGCTCCATCGGCTACGGCATCGCCACCGCCTATGCCAAAGAAGGCGCAAACCTGGTCATCACCGGGCGAAACGTCCAGAAACTGGACGCTGCAAAAGAAGAACTGGAACGGCTCTACGGCATTCAGGTGCTGACTGTACAGGCGGACGTCAATGCCGGCGCAGACAACGCCGCTGTAGTGGAAAACGTAGTCAAGCAGGCAGTGGACACCTTTGGAGATATCCACGTCCTCATCAACAACGCCCAGGCATCTGCCTCCGGCGTGACCCTGGCAGACCACACCACCGAACAGTTTGACCTGGCGATCTACTCCGGTCTGTACGCCACCTTCCACTACATGAAAGCCTGCTATCCCTACCTGAAAAAGACCCAGGGTTCTGTCATCAACTTTGCCTCCGGCGCAGGTCTGTTCGGCAACTTCGGACAGTGCGCCTATGCCGCAGCCAAAGAGGGCATCCGTGGTCTGACCCGTGTTGCCGCTACCGAATGGGGCAGAGACAACATCAACGTCAACATTGTCTGCCCGCTGGCATGGACCGCACAGCTGGAAAACTTCCAGAAAGCTTATCCGGACGCATTTGAGAAAAACGTCAAGATGCCGCCGGTAGGTCACCTGGGCGACGCTGAACTGGAGATTGGCAGAGTCTGCGTTCAGCTGGCATCTCCGGACTTCAAGTTCATGACCGGCGAGACCATTACGCTGGAAGGCGGTCTGGGTCAGCGCCCGTAACCAAAAAATAATCGAATCCCTTTTACGGCAGAGATACCACATCCGGTGTCTCTGCTTTTTTGCGTTCAGCGGTTCTTGAAAACCAGCCCCATAGTGAATCCATGGGACTCTGTGCTGTTGTATGTAATGTGCGATGCCTCGATCTGCTGCCGCACCGCCTGTACATGGCTGAGCTGCTGCAAGATTCCGGCGGTGTTTCTGGCATCTGCCAGCGCACCATGCTCCGTCCCCTTGAAATAGATCTGCATCGACCCCAGCGCACTGGTGAGATTCATGGGACGGGTGAACCCGTAGAGCCGCTGGTGGATCCGCTGGAGATCCACCCAGTAGGTATAGAACATTTTGTGCAGCGTCTGCTCTTTCAGATCCGCCTCTTTCAACAGAACGCCCTGGTCTGAATTGCTCCAGGTGTAGAACCGGCTGCGCACGCTGTCCCCCACCCAGTCCGTGAAAGCCGCCACCGCTGCGCCATAGGACGGCGCATTCTCCACCGTTTTCTCCGTGATCCCGGTGATGCGAGTGATGTGCGGCGGAATGCTGCTGTACTGGGGCTTCACATAGGTTTGAAATTCCTCCATTACCTCATTGTTTTCATTTAACTTGACAGCACCGATCTCTAAGATCTCGCTGCTCGCAACTGCCTGGAGGTCCGGATCACGAACCGGTGTAAACTCCAAGTCCAGCACGATCTTATTTCCGTGCATATTCACTTCCCCTTTTTTCCAATTGGATATTGTTATTATAACACACCTTTTTCCGCAATGCAATTCGTTTTGACATAATTTGAGCCTATTTTGAAAAAATCGGGTACAAGCCCTTGCCTGCACCCGATTTCACACTTTTCACTTGATTTATTTTATACTTTTCTATAGTTTTATTTCCAAAATTAGATTTTGCGCATTCTAATATATGGATATTTACGATGGAATGTGATTCCATTTTTCATAGAAATCTGCCGCTTATACCAAGCCGCACTCGTCGTAGTCCTTCCATTTTTCCCGGTTGATATGGCGGCGGTGCGTAGAGAGCGCATACACAATACCTGCCACGCCCACAGCGATTGCCGCCAAGACCATCAGAATTCCGCAAAGAGATGTTTTTTCTTCTTTCCGTGCCATGATTAAACTGCACTCCCTTCTGTTTCCGATGCAGTTTCTGTCTGACCCATTTCTGCCATGAGCCGCTGCAGCTCTGCATCCACGTCCATATCATGCTGTAACTGTTCGAATGACTTTTCCTCCGCAGAGCCGGTAACACCAGCCATTTCCGAGAATGCCTGTGCCTCAGCCTCCTGGCGGGTCACCTTTTCTTCCATGCGGTTGAATTTATCCAGCGCACTGGAGGCATCCATGCCGCCCACAGACTGTGCAAGATTCTTCTGGGTCTTTGCCATCTGAGAACGTGCGATCAGCATTGCCTGGCGGCTCTTCGCCTCGTCCAGCTTTGATTTCAGCGCCTCGACCTGCTCTCTGAGCTGTGCGGTCTGCGCCGAGATCTGCTCATACATCTGCTGATACTGCTTGACGTTTTCGTCTGCCTTGACCTTATTGGAAAGGGCTTTCTTCGCCAGATCGACTTCGCCGGCGTTGAGCGCTGCCTTTGCCTTCATTTCCCAATCGGAGGAGGTCTTTACGGCATCCTCATACTGCCGCTTTGCAATGCGCTCGCTTGCCATTGCCTTGCCCAGCGCCTGTGTTGCCTTGCTGACTTCCTTTTGCAGATCCAGGATGATCTGTTTCACCATCTTTTCCGGATCTTCTGCCCGGTCGATCATGTCGTTGATATTTGCCTTCAGCACGTCACCGATTCTTGAAAAAATGCCCATAATGTTCCTCCGTCATGGTTATTGCATCCCGGAGCGTTCCCGGTCTGCCGTCATATTCATGTACAATGTTCTGATTTTAAGCGGTGTTTCCGGCATTTCTGCGAAAACACTTTCTATTATTATATCGTACTTTCCTCCGATTGTCAAGGGAAATCTTACAATTCATTTACAAAAGCAGCCGCTGCTCCGGCATTTTGCCTAGTTTTTCTGCTGCATTTCGTGTATGCTTTCGCAAAATGCGGTGACTTTTCCGACAAAATCCTACAAAGTGTTTACAGACGTGAACGGCGGCAGACACCATTTTGCAGTGCCTGCCGCCGCTGTTCTGTATCAATTACGATTCCTGGGAATCGTTTTCTTTCTCTGCGCTTTCCGGTTCCGGCTGCCGCAGAATGCGGTCCAGCGCATTGCTGTTCAGCTGGGTGGACAGCCGCAGACGGTTGATCTCTGCCTGCATGGTGTCCATTTCAGCCGCAATTCTGCCCAGGATCTTTTTCTCCCGTGCCGCCAGGCCCTCCAGTTCTTCTTCCAGGCGCTGAATCTTGATCTCCAGCGTCCGGTTCTGGATTTCCAGCGCACGCAGCCGAGCCGCTGTGCCACGGTTGATCTGGTTCTGCCGCATCCCGAACACATGGATCTGGCGAGGCCAGCCCTTTAGCTTCTGCTTTTCCCATTCGTCCTCCGGATATGCGTCAGAAGGGGTGCTGTATCCCATATCCTCAGACACAGCATCCGGTTTCTTTTCCAGCAGTTCTTCCAATTGTGCCATACGCCTGCGCCTCCTCCAATCTTATTTCAGCTTGTTTTTCCAGTCGTCCAGTGTCTCTGCAATGGTCTGTTCCAGCGGGATCTCCGGCTGCCAGCCTGTGTCCGCCTGGAGCTTGGAGATATCCGCCCGGATCACCGGCACTTCTACCGGACGCAGCTTCGCCGGGTCTACTTCCACGGTGATGTCTGTGCCGCTGTGTGCAATGATGCGATCCAGAATCTCCTGGATGGAAATGGCTCTGCCGCTGCCTACGTTGTAGACCTCGCCGGAGCGTCCGTGTTCGATCAGCAGAGAATACGCCCGAACCACATCACGGACATCGGTGAAATCCCGTGCCGCTGTCAGATTGCCCACACGCATCACCGGCTCACGCACCCCGGCGGAGATCTCTGCCACCTGTTTGCAGAAATCCGAGACCACGAACTGGGGCAGCTGTCCCGGACCGATGTGGTTGAACGCACGCACCATCATGATGTGCATATCATATGCCTTGGCGTACAGCTCGCCGAAGAGATTCTGCGCCAGCTTGGTGATGGCATACGGATTCGCCGGATGCACCGGCGTGGTCTCGCTCACCAGGCTGGTGTTTTCCGGCAGTACGCCGTATTCCTCACCGGAACCAATCAGCAAAATCTTCGGCGCATAGCCGGGAACGCTGCGCACTGCATCCAGCACATTCAGACAGCCGTGGATGTTGATATCCGCCGTCAGCTGGGGATTCTTCCAGGAATAAGCCACTGAACTCTGCGCCGCCAGATGTAAAATGGCATCCGGTTTCAGCCGCACCAGCAGCGCCTCGACAGCGTCCTTGTCCAGAATGTCCAGATTGTACGCCTCACAGCCCTCTACTTCCACATTCTCCTTGGGCAGCTTTGTCAGAAATGTCTCCCAACCGCAGTCCTGCACCAGGTGTTCCGCCAGATACCGTCCTACAAATCCGCCGCCGCCAATAATCAGTGCTTTCATTTCCTTTGCCGCCTTTCTGCTACTTCTTTCAGCGTGGCATACACCTTGTCTACCACGTCTTTCTCCTCATATTCCTCTGCCACACGCTTTGCCGCTGCGCTGCCGTACTGTTCCCGCAGCGTCTTGTCATCCGCCAGCTTCTGTATTGCCTGCGCCAGTGCATCTGCATCCTCCGGCGGCACGGTGATTCCCGTCACACCGTCCAGGCTGACGTGCGGCACGCCGGTGGGCAGCGCCGTGTTGATGACCGGCTTGCCGTAGACCATCGCCTCCTGCTGCACGATGCCGAACGCCTCGCTGTTCGCCACCGAGGGCAACACAAAGATATCACAGTCCGCAAACGCCGCCCGGAGATCTTCCTCCGGCAGATTTCCCAGGAAATGTACCTGCGCCGCCATGTGCGCCTCTTCCGTCATGCGGTGCAGTTTCTCTTCCATCTCCGGCGTGCCGTGTCCCACCAGGAACAGCTCACAGCCATGCACCCCGGCAAATGCGTGCAGCAGCACCTCAATGCCCTTGTAGTACACGAACCGTCCCACAAACAGCACACGCACCGTTTCCGGATTTTGCTGTACCTGCCGCAGGATGGGCTTGCGTTCCACGCTCCGGTACGCCTGCACGTCAATGCCGTAAGGGATAATGCGGCATTTTTCCCGGAACTGGGTCAGAAACGGCGAACTGGTGATGTGTCCCTCTGTCGCCGCAATGATGCAGTCCGCACGGCGCAGGAATTTCATCAGCAATGGCTTATAAAACCGGAGCAGTGTCTTTTGCCGCACCACATCGCTGTGCCAGGCGATCACCACGCCGCCACGATAGCCGGACAGCAGGCACGCCAGATCTGCCAGCGGAAACGGCACGTGGAATTCCACCACGTCTGCCCACTTCGCCATCTCCCGGAATTTCCGCAGAAAGGAAAAGGACAGCGGACAGGAAAAGTATGTGCCGAGGCTGGACGCATAGTGTACCGGTACGCCTTCGACTACCCGGTCCTCGCCCTTCCCCTTTTCCTGGCAGACCAGAACTTTCACCTCTGCACGCTTTTGCAGCTCCCGGGAAAATGTCCGCACCAGGCTTTCAATGCCGCCGATGTGGGGATAATACGCCTTGTTGACCTGCAAAATATGCAGCTTTCTCTGCTCACTCACGGCAAGCCTCCTGATAGACCGCATAGAGCTGCTCTGCGGAGCGCTCCCAGGTGAACTGCGCCGCACGTTTCGGCCCTGCCGCTTTCAACCGCTGCCGCAGTGCCTCGTCCGTATACAGCCGCTCCAATCCGGCGGCGATGTCCTCCGGCGAATAGGGGTCTGTCACCACAGCATCCTCGCCGACCACTTCCGGCAGCGATGCCGCATGGGTGGTCAGCACCGGAACGCCGCACGCCATTGCCTCCAGCGGCGGCATCCCAAATCCCTCATAGATCGACGGGAACACGAATGCCAGCGCACCGCACATCAGCGGACAGAGCATTTCATCCGGTACATATTCCGTGAACTTCACCAGGTCGCCCCTGCCCAGTTCCTCTGCCTTTTTGTAGATGCCGCTGTCCAGCCAGCCCTTGCCGCCGGCAAGCACCAGATACGGCGGTGTCTCCTTTCCCTGACAGAACCGGTCATACGCCTCGATCAGACGCTCCAGATTTTTTCGGGGTTCCACTGTCCCCAGATAGAGGAAATAGTCCCGGTCGATGCCGTACTTCTCCTTGACAGCGCTGATCTGCGCCGGGTCGTCCACCGGGTGGAATTTTTCCGTATTCACGCCGCAGTAAACCACACGGATCTTGTCCGCAAACTGCGGGAAATAGCGAATGATCTCCTGCCTGGAGAACTCCGAGTCCGTCACAATGCGGCTGGCACGCTTCATGGACTTTTTCAGCCCGGTGTCCAGCATATAACGGGTCCTGCCACGCACCGTTTCCGGAAAGGTCTTGTACACCATATCGTGTACCGTGACCACAGTTTTTCCTGCCACCTTCGGCGGTACGATATAGTTGAAGAAATGGGTCACCTGTGCCTTATCGCCGAAGTAGTGCCGATAAGAGACGGGCAGAAAGTTGGACACCAGCCGATAGACATAGCCGGATGCCTTTGCCCAGTGGGGCTTTACATTTTCCCGAAGATAGGGCTGGAGCCGCTGGATCTTGATCTCCTCGTTTTTCCGGGAGAAAAACTGCAGCAGAAACTCATCGTCCGGATACAGCCTGGTGAGAGCCTGGATCTGCCCTGCCTCACAATAGCCGATGCCCGTCATGCGGCAGCCGATCAGCGGCAGGACATCAAATGCAATGCGCATTCCGTGTTTCTCCTTCCGTGCATGATATGGAAACAAGGGCAGAGAAACTCTGCCCCTGTTTTTATGATCTCATTGTCTGTTGTGCTATATTGCTTATACGTTCTGGCACTTCAGCTCGTGTTCTACCAGAGCCAGGTCGTTCTTTACCATGCGCTCTACCAGTTCAGAGAAGGAAATGTCACGCTTCCAGCCCAGGACAGACTCTGCCTTTGCCGGATTGCCCAGCAGTACGTCTACTTCTGCCGGACGGAAGAACTTCTTATTGACGGAAACCACGGTCTTGCCGGTAGCCTTGTCGATACCGATCTCGTCTACGCCGCTGCCCTGCCACTCAATGTTGATGCCTACGTGTCCGAAAGCAGTCTCTACGAATTCCCGAACGGTGCGGGTCTCGTTGGTTGCGATTACATAATCGTCCGGCTTGTCCTGCTGGAGCATCAGCCACATTGCACGGACATAGTCCTTGGAGTGACCCCAGTCACGCTTGGAATCCATGTTGCCCAGCTCTACGTGATCCTGTACGCCCAGTTTAATTCTTGCAACTGCGTTTGTGATCTTACGGGTTACGAATTCCAGGCCACGGCGCTCAGACTCATGGTTGAACAAGATGCCGGAGCAAGCGAACAGACCGTAGCTTTCCCGATAGTTCTTGGTGATCCAGTGACCATACAGCTTTGCAACGCCGTACGGGCTTCTCGGATAGAACGGGGTCTTTTCGGTCTGCGGCATTTCCTGTACCAAACCGAACATTTCAGAAGTGGATGCCTGGTAGAAACGGCACTCCGGCTTTACGGCACGGATTGCCTCCAGCATATTGGTAACACCCAGAGCGTCGATCTCTGCGGTTGCCAGCGGCTGCTCCCAGCTGGTAGCCACGAAAGACTGTGCAGCCAGGTTGTACACTTCGTCTGCCTGAGAGATGCGCATTGCGGAGATCAGAGAGATGACGTCGGTCATGTCTGCATAGATGAAGTGGATCTTTTCCTTGATGTGTTCTACGTTGCCGTAGTCTACAACGCTCTTCCGGCGCATGATGCCGTATACTTCATAGCCCTGCTCCAGCAGCAGTTCTGCCAGATAAGAGCCGTCCTGTCCTGTGATGCCTGTAATCAGTGCGTGTTTGCTCATAGTATTTCCTTTTCCTTTCTATCTAAGCGGCATTGTTATGCCTTTGCTTATACCAGCTGGTTTCGGTTGCAGATCTTCAGATTCTCGATGACCTTCTTGACATCCTGGGTGCTGTCCTTGGCGCAGATCAGCACGGCGTCATCGGTATCTACCACAATAAGATCTTCGATGCCCACCGCAGCGATCAGACGCTTGCCGCCGCAGATGGTGCTACGCTCTGTGCCGATGGTGATGACATCGCCCTCGATATAGTTGCCGTATTCGTTGGTGGGATTGATGCGCTCCACTGCCAGCCAGTTTCCCACATCGTCCCAGCCAAAGCTGCCCGGCAGGGTGTAAATGTTCTCCGCCTTTTCCATGACGCCGAAGTCGATGGACTCGCTGCGGAATGCGTGATACTCGGTTTCCAGCACGGACGCATAGCTGCCTGTGCCAACTGCCGCCTCAATGCGCTCCAGACCCTCGTAGATGTCCGGCATCAATTTCTGGATGTTCGCCAGGATGGAAGAAGTCTTCCACACGAACATACCGCTGTTCCACAGATACCGGTGCGATGCCAGGTATTCCTTGGCGGTGTCCAGATCCGGCTTTTCCACAAAGCGCTCTACCCGATAAACGCCGGGCATTCCCAGGTCGGTGTCACGCTCAAAGTTGATATAGCCATAGCCGGTCTCCGGATAGGTGGGGGTAATGCCGATGGTCACCAGATTCTGTTCTTTTTCTGCCACAGCCACTGCCTGGCGCAGGGTGTCCACGTACATCTCTTCATAGCGGATGAGGTGGTCTGAGGGCAGCACCAGCATCATTGCCTCGCCGTACTTCTTGCGGATCACAGCGGCAGCCAGACCGATACAGGGTGCTGTATTTCTGGCACACGGCTCCAGCAGGATGTTCTCCTCCGGCAGCTGCGGCAGCTGTTCCTTGACCAGTGCGGCATAGCTTACGTTGGTCACTACGAATACGTCCTCCATTGCCACCATAGGCAGCAGACGCTTTACGGTTTTCTGGATCATGGTTTCTCCGTCCTTGGTCAGAGAGAGAAACTGCTTGGGATAATTGCCACGGCTCTTGGGCCAGAAGCGTTCGCCTCTGCCGCCTGCCATGATGACTGCGGTCACTTTCATGAGTGATCTCCTTTCTCTTTTTCCTGCTCCTGTATCTGTTCCTCCTGGTACAGCAGCTCCTGCGCATCGTGCGCATTTGCCTCTTCATTGGTTTCCCCGGGGAACAATGCAGTTTTCAGTGTCATCAGAATAATGCGCAGGTCCATGAAAATGGAATAGTTTTCAATGTACATCAAGTCCATTTTCAGTTTATCATAAGGCAGGGTGTCATACAGTCCGGTGACCTGTGCATACCCGGTGAGTCCTGCCTTCACTTGCAGCCGGAACTCAAATTCCGGCATGGTTTTTTCATATTCTTCTGCCAGTTCTGGGCGCTCCGGTCTGGGTCCCACCACGGACATATCGCCACGGAGAATGTTGATGAGCTGGGGCAGCTCGTCCAGACGGCATTTCCGCAGGATGCGTCCCACCTTGGTGATGCGGCTGTCGTTTTCCTTTGCCAGCTGCGGTCCGGACTTTTCCGCATCCACCACCATGCTCCGGAATTTATAGACGTAAAATTCCTTTCCGTGATAGGTCAGACGCTTTTGCTTGAACAGCACCGGTCCGCCGTCATCCAGCTTGATGGCGATGGCGGATGCCAGCATCACCGGCGACAGGATCACCAGAAAGACAACGGCAAAAACCAGGTCGAAGATACGCTTGCCCAGCTTTTGCTCAAATGTCAGCCCGTAGTTCCGGCAGAGCAGCAGCGGCGTGTCGAACAGCCGGATCTCCTCTGCGCCTCTTAGGATAATGTCGGATATTTTCGGCGCAATATACGCCCGGACATTCTGTGCAAAGCAATATTTGATGAGATCGTTGCGCAGCCGCCCGGAGACCTCGCAGAGGATGATGCCCTCATACCGGGAGATCGCCTCCCGGATCTCCTCCGGCGGCGCAGATGCGCTGACGGATTCGCAGATCATATACTTGTCCACCCGGCGGCTCATTTTCAGCACCAGCTCGGCGGCGTTCCGGTCGCCGTAGATGACCACCAGCTTTCTCGGCGGATACAGCCGGAAATACAGCTTGTTGGTCAGCACGATCCACAGGATCAGCACCGCCAGATCTACGATCGTCAGCAGCACCATCGGCACCGTAGCGGAAAAGTCACGGTTGACCACGCTGATCTGAAAATACGTCACCACGTTGACACAGAAGATGGAAAGCGTCTGGGAATAGAACATATCCGTTCGCTTGAGATAGCCGATCTTCAGTCCGCCGAATGACTTGGCAAACAGCAGCACCAGCACCACATAGATTAGGATCATGACCCAGTTGCCCCGCCGGTAAAACGGCAGCAGAATGGCAGAACTGTAGCTTTCATACCAGACCCATGCAAAGCCGGCTGCATACATTCCCACCAGCAGCACCGCCGCAAAAAACGAAAAAATGCGCTTGAACTGGTCTCGGTTGCAGTTAGTTTTCATGATGATATCACAGCACAGAATCCTGTGCCGCTGTGTGTTCCTTTCCAAAGGATCTGCCGGGCATTCCCGGCAAAGCTGTACGCCCGTTTTCTCTTCCAAACAGCGCTTACAGCATACAATTTCATTATAACAGAGAGTACACCGCTTTGTCAAGTAATTTCCATAATGTGCAGTGAATTTCATGCCGCTTGCGCACTATTTTTGCGCAAAATGACGGTCACAAAACAGATTCTTCCAGCATTTGTTTTCTTTGCCGCCGAAAGGTCTGATTTTCCGCCGGGAAAATATGCGCCTCCGACCCCAAAAATGCGCACAGACTTTTCGCCCGTGCGCATTTTTTGGACAGCACCGCACAAAGCTTGCGTGGTGTTGTCATATGTGAAAGACTACTTTGAATCGGATGGTGTCTGGTCAGGAGTTTTCTGTGCTGCTGTCCGTGCTGTTCTGTCCCGGCTTTTCCGGAGGTGTGCCGCCCTGTCCGCCGGGCTGTCCCGAAGGCATTCCATCGGGCTGACCGCCGTTCATGCCGCCGGAGCCGCCGTTTGCCGTCACTTCCGTGCCGCCGCTGACCGTTCCGCCCTCGGCATAGCCGTCATCGTTCAGCGTGCCGGAATATGTGCCGCCGGTCACAATGGTATAATCCGACGAGTCGCCGTCACCGATGCCATAGATCACATCGGAGACCGCCTTGGGCGACTGCAGTGTCACAAGAACCGTACCGTTCTGATCCACAATGCTGATCTGGTCGCCGGCTGCTGCGTTGCAGTTGGTTGCCACCAGACAGCCGCTCTCCGGATATTCCATCATGCCCTTGCTGGACAGCGCCAGCAGTGTGCCGCCGGTATAGGTCATATCCCCGTTGGCATCCAGCGAGCCGTCTCCGCCGCTGGTCGGACCGCACACCAGCAGTGTGCCGCCGGTCATTGTCCATGTGCCGTTGGAATCCACACCGTCACCGGAGGCGTTGACGTAGATATAGCCGCCGGAAATGGTCATGGCGTGGGAGCCACTGTCTGCGCCGCCGGTGTTCAGTCCGTCATCGGTGGCATCCAGAATCCGTATCTCGCCGCCGCTGATGTTCATTTCCGCCTTTGACTCAATGCCCTCGGTGCAGCTGTGAATGGTAATGCTGCCGTCTGAAACGGTGAGATCACCGTGGCTGCTGATGCCCTTGTTGTCGGAAGTAATGTCCAGCGTTGTGCCGGAGAGTTCTGCCGTTCCGGCAGCGTGAACAGCGTGGTCTGTGGAGTGAATGGTACAGCTGCCGCCGCTCATCACCAGATTGCCGCCGCACTTGATGCCCTTGCTGGTGGCATCATCTGCCGTTGTTGTGGTTGTTGTTGTCTGCGAATCTGCTGCGTCTGTCACAGATGCCGCAGTGGTATCCGTCTGAACGGCTGCCGCCTGGATGACGTCAGCGTTTTCGGCGTTGGCATTCTGCCCGTTCTGTCCGGGAACATCGCCGGAAGGTGCATTTCCGCTGGGCGGATTGCCGCCGCCAAAGGTCTCGCCGTCCGGCAGCTCCGGCGGATTTCCGGAGGGTGCATCTCCAGAGGGCATTTCACCGGAAGGCGGTGTACCGCCGCCAAAATTGCCGGGCTGGAAGTCGTCCTGTGCAGAGGCTGCCACTTCTCCGGTGGTCGTCACCTGGACAGTGCCGCCGGAAATGGTGAGGTCACCGTCTGCCTGGATGCCGTCCTCGGCACTGGAAACGGTCATCTCGCCGTCCTGTATCTCCATAGCGCCGCCGCAGTTCACGCCATCCTCTGCCGCATCAATGGTCAGTGTGCCGCCGGCGATTTCAACATCACCGCTGCACTTAATACCTTTGCTGCTGGAGGTCTCGCCGGTCTCTGCATCCACAGCCGTGCCGTTGCTGGTGAGGGTATACGTACCGTCTGTCACCCACACCAGAGACTCTGCCTGGAGACAATCGCCGCCGGCTGTCACTGCGGCACTGCCGTCCGTCAGCTGCAAAAAGCCCTTTGCGGCATCGCTGTCCTCGGTGGACTTTACACCGTCATTGCCGGCAGTCACAGTCAGATCTGCGCCGAACATTGCCACGCAGTCCTTGCCCTTTACACCATCCTCTGCCGCATCCACGGTGATCGTACCATTCACCAGTTTCAGCGTATCCTTGCAGACAATGCCGTCCCGGCTGTTTCCGGAGACCGCCAGGCTGCCGCTGCCGTTGATCGTCAGCTTATCCTGTGCAAACAGAGCGCAGGCATCCACGTTGTTTCCGCTCTCTGTGGTTTCGGCGTTGTCGGCGCTGTCTGTCAAAACGTTTTTCGTACCCTTCGCCAGTGACAGGACGGTGCGCTTTTCATTGACGCACACCAGCGCCGGACCGGACGGGCTGGTGATCTCTGCGCCGTCCAGATAGAGCTTCACCTTTTCCGAACCGGTGACAACTACCTGTCCCTTTGTCAGCTTGCCGCTGATACGATAGGTGCCGCCTGCGGAAATGGTGACCCGGTTATTTTTTACGGAAACGGCTTTTGTATTGCCGGTGACCTTGGTATCATCGTCTGCCAGAGCGATCTCTGCGTCAAAGCTGTCATAAGTGTCGCAAAGGTCGCCTGCATCGGTGGTCACGCCGGCAGTTCCGGACTGCACCGCAGAAAGATTCTGGCTGCTGACCGAGCCGTCTGTTTCCTCCAGCGTGGTCGTCTGTGCTGTTTCGCTGTCCGTGCCGCTGGATGTGCTGCTGTTCTGTGTGCATCCGGTGCAGGTAATCATCGCCGCTACCGCCATGCTCATTGCCCAGGCAAATATTTTCTTTTGCATGAGACTCACGCTCCTTTTTGTATTTGGTACCCCATGATGTGAATTTGTCATTTGTCAAAACTCCTCGTATGTGATACCCAATTCCCCAAGCGTGGTTTCTGTTTTTCTATGTTCCTATTATTGCATATGTTTATGGAAATTACGTGAAAATCCTGCGTGAGGCTGCAAAAAGATACGTGGAAAACAGCCGTTGTAACAGAAAAACGTCCGACAGAAACTGTCGGACGCTTTCCCGAAAAATAATAAGGAGAATGTATGAAAAAAACAAGATGTCAATTGAATAACGCAGTACCTAAATCATTAGTTATTCTCACTCTGCTGTACTTCTGCCAGTATGACATCGACCTTTTTGGTCTCGCCGGCACGGACATAGGTCAGCGTGATGGTATCCCCAGCCTTGTACTGGTTCTTGACTGCGTTCAGTTCTTCGGTGGTCGTGATGGTCTGATCCTGGATGCCGGTGATAACATCGCCTGGCTGCAGACCAGCCTGGTCAGCTGCACCGCCGCTGGTGACGCTGAAAATATAAGCGCCGACCGGAATATTGTAAGCCTGTGAAACTGCCTCTGTCACATCCTGGCAGGAAATGCCAAGCTGCGGACGGCCGGTCACATAGCCATAGTTGATCAAATCGTCAATGATGCTCTTCGCCTCAGACATCGGGATAGCAAAGCCGATACCTTCTACAGTTGCCTCACCGGAATAGGTGCTGGACATCTTCGCAGAGTTGATGCCGATAACCTGACCGGAGCTGTTGATGAGCGGACCGCCGGAGTTACCGTTGTTGATCGCCGTATCGGTCTGGATCAGCGTCATGGTGTTGTCGTTGATGGTGACCTTACGGTCCAGTGCGGAGATGATGCCGCAGGTAACCGTATTCTGGAACTGGAGTCCCAGCGGGTTACCGATAGCAACTACCATTTCACCCACTTCACAGCTGCTGCTGTCGCCAAATTCTGCGGCAGTCAGATTGTCTGCATCGATTTTCAGTACAGCGATATCTGCCTCTTTGTCGTATGCCACGATGCGTGCATCATAAGTAGTGGTCTCATCCGACATCTGGATCTGTACGGAGGATGCCTCGCCGTAACCGTACTCATCGTCGTAAATAACGTGTGCATTGGTAACGATATAGCCATCCTTCGACATGATGATGCCAGTGCCGACGCCGGTCATGCCCTGTGAGCCGCTGCCCTGCTGTCCGTTGCCGTAGCCGAAGAAACCGCCGTAACTGTTATTGTTGGTATTGCCGTTGGAAGAAGAGAACGTGGACTGTACGCCGACAACCGACGGAGTCACCTTCTTGACAATATCTGCTACCGACATCGAGCCGTTGGTAGATGCCAGCTGGATCCAGCTCTGATCGGAACTGCTCTTCTTGGAAGAATCGCTGTCCGACTTTTTGCTCTGGCTTTCATCTGCTGCGGAAGAATCATTGCTTGCCACAATAGAACTGCCGTTGTCAGCATTGGCAGAGCGGATGCCCTCATAGACACCGATCGAACCGCCGGAGACCAGAACCATCGCCATAACAAAAGCCGCAATCTTTAGACCGGTGTGCTTTTTCTTCGGCTTTTTGTTGGGGTCGCCGCCGTTGGGGTCGGAGTAATAGTTCACATAGGAATAACCGCCGTTGTTGCCGTTGCCGCCGTTTCCGGCAGATACGGTGTTGTTGACGTTGGATGTATTGCTGCCTGCCGGATTGCCGTAGGTGCTGCCGTTCTGATAAGCGCCGCTGTGAACTGCCTCATCCTGGTGGGGTGTGGTGTTCCGGTAATATCCATTCTGGTAAGCATACGGGTTTGCAGCGCCGTTTGCGCTGAAACCGGTATCGGTGGGGTTTGTGTTATATCCTGCGCCGGAAGTGTTCTGCGCAGCGTTTTTCACACTGTCTGCTGTACCGGCAGCATTGGGAGCAGATGCTCCGTTCTGCGCCGCATTGTTTTCATTCCACTGTGTGTTGTTTTTGTTTTCAAAGTCAGCCATGATCTTTTCTTCCTTTCTATCCTGAACACCGCTGTTTGGTTTTCGGCGGTGGTTTTGTGCTTTTCGCTTTCTGTAATTATTATTATACGGTTTTATGTGATAAACGTATGATAAGCGATAGAAAAGAAGGTAAAATGCGTCCCACAAAGACTTCACATTCCACATTTCATAGGGTTTCTGACTGTTTCAGTGCAGAAAAGGCGTTTAAGCAGCCTTATTCTGTGCCAGATAGTCCTCCAGATTTACGTCAATGCCGGCACCTGCCTGTGCCATATAGTACATCCAAAGGAACATATCCTGGCTGTCCAGCTTGCCGTCGACATCTGCATCCAGAGCCTTGCGCTGAACGGGATCCAGCTGTGTATCATAGCCGGCACCTACCAGAGCAATATTGTACATACAGAGGAACAGGTCATCAGTATCCACACGGCCGCTGGCATCTGCATCACCCATGTAATATGCAGGCATGGTGTGCGCTGCGGCAGCATTTATCATGCTGTCCAGGGACGCACGAAGTGTTTTCATATCATCACTTTTGCCGGTTGCCGCATAAGCATCTGCAACGACACTGCCGTTTCCGTGGGAAAGCATCTCGGTCGACTGGATCGCTGCGGCAGCCAGAGCCACCTGTCCCACCGGTGTAAAGGTCATATCCAGATTCATGATGTTGCTCAGTTCAAAGCCGATCGCCTTTTCACCGGCTGCGCCCACATAAGAGGCATAGAAGTCTGCCGCAGAAGCATCTTCCAGGTTTGCGATGCGCTTGTTCAGTCCGTCTGCGACTGTCATCGGTTCCAGCACGAAATTGTTCACAACGCCGCCCTCAAGTGCCACATCCAGATAGGTGTATAAGTAAGAGACAACGGCACGGCGGTTCTGAGAAACGCCCGGCAGTCCACCATTATAGTCTACGCCCAGAGGGTTGTTGACAGATTCTACCACAATATCTGCGGTACGGTTCAGCTTGTGCAGATCGGTGACCACAGTCTCAATGTTGGCAAATATGGTATCCACAACGCCCGGCAGATTTACCGCCAGCTTTTTATTGGCTGCATCCAGCTTGTTGGTATCGGTGGTCAGCTTGTTTGCCACATCGATCAGCGTGCTGCAATTGGACAGGTCTACCAGGTCAGTGTTCTCATACAGCACCTGTGCGATCAGATCGTTTACGCCCACAGAGACCATGATGACTTCTGCGGATTCTACGTCAGCACGGAGCGCCGCATCGGACTGCACCGCAGTCACCAGGTCGCCGGAAGTTGCACCGACCTTCGCATAGTTTACGGCAGTGCCGCCCAGATAATCTGCCACAATGGAGACTGCAGACTTTCCGTCGCCTGTCTCTGCCAGGCAGTCATCGCCCAGCGCAACTACCTTACAGCCCGTCACTGCAACCGGTTCATAGGTCGCCGCAGATGCTGACATTGCCAGAACCGGCACTGCGGTGACTGCTGCGCATACGCCAGCCAGACTTTTTGTCCAGATTTTTGTTTTCATCATTTACAAGTCCTTTCTGTCCTAACCCGTCTGCATGATTCGCAGGCAGGTACGCTTGGCTTTTCCACAGCGGCATCCTGTCTTTCTGCGCCCCAGGTACCCCTTTTTGTCCCCTGCGGACAGCGGCGCCGCCTGTTGTCATTATACCTTGTTTTGCCGCATCTGTCAAGAGATGTGCCGGGAAAAAGCGAAACCGTGTTTCTCCAAACGGAAAAACACGGTTTCAGTAAAGCAATGAGAAAAAGAGAGATAACTGCAAAATTCTAAAATTGCAAAAATGAAATACCGCCGACACCTCGCAATTCTTTTGCCGGAAATGTATTTCTATACGAAGCATCATCACAAGCGGGATATGCTGTGAATCATCTGCCTTGCTTCTGTTATAATTATATCACATTTGCACCAAATTGTCAACAGGAAGATGATGGATTTCATGTAAAATATCCAATCTGCTTTTTGTGCAACTTGACAGTAGGCATCCCTAACGCAGAAAAGCGCTGTCAAACAGACCATAACAGCGTCGTTTCTGGAATCGGTTTTCCACAGATTTCTCCACTTTTCAACACGCTATGGTGTGGAAAGCCGTGGAAAAAGGCAGCTCTCACCGCTTTATGATCTCATCCGAATCCAGCATGACGGTAAACGGACCGTCATTGCACAACTCCACCTGCATATCTGCGCCGAAGATGCCGGACTCCACCACCGGAACACGCTCCCGGCAGTACGCCTTACAGGATTCGTACAGTGCCTCCGCCTGCGCCGGCGGTGCAGCATGGACAAAGCTGGGACGATTGCCCTTGCGGCAGTCCGCATAGAGCGTAAACTGCGACACCAGCAGCAGACTGCCGCCCACATCGGAAAGGGACAGATTGATCTTGTCGTTCTCATCCGAGAAGATCCGCAGCCGCAGCAGCTTGTCCACCATTTTTTCCATAATCTCCTGGGTGTCCTCCGGCGCAATGCCCAGAAGCACCAGAAATCCCTGTTCGATCTCTCCGGTGGTTTTGCCCTCCACGGAGACCTTTGCGTTTTTCACACGCTGTACCAACATCTTCATGCCTTATCCCTCACTTGAATTTGTTCCAGCACCTTGCCGATGGGTTCCCGGATGCACAGATCCGCCTGTTCATCCATCGGCGTTGCGTCCCGGTTCAGCAGAACCAGATGGTCGCCCCGAAAATACCGCAGCAGCCCTGCCGCCGGATAGACCGTCAGCGATGTACCACCCACCAGCAGCAAGTCCGCATTGGCAATGGCATTCACCGACCGTGTCAGCGTCTCCTCCGGCAGGGACTCCTCATACAGTACCACATCCGGCTTGACTCTGCCGCCGCATTTTTCACAGTGCGGCACGCCGTTTGTCAGCATGATCCACTCAGCATCATAGACGGCGCCGCACACCTGGCAGATATTCCGGTGTACACTGCCGTGCAGTTCCAGCACCGTCTTGCTGCCAGCCATCTGGTGCAGCCCGTCGATGTTCTGGGTCACCACCGCCAGCAGTTTTCCGGCTTGTTCCAGCTCCGCCAGCTTTTTGTGCGCCGCATTGGGCTTTGCCGTGAGACAGATCATCTTGTTCCGGTAAAACCGGTAAAAATCCTCGGTATGCCGTTCAAAATAAGTATGGCTGAGGATGGTCTCCGGCGGCACGTCATACTGCTGGTGATACAGCCCATCCTGGCTGCGGAAGTCCGGGATGCCGCTTTCTGTGGAAACGCCTGCGCCGCCAAAAAAGACGATCCGGTCAGACGCATCCACCCATTTCTGCAACTGTTCGATTTTTTCTGTGTCCATAGTGATTCCCCTTTCTATCCGGCAATAACGCTGACGTAAAACGTCCGGCGGCGTGGACCGTCAAACTCACAGAAGTACACGCCCTGCCATGTGCCAAGCACCAGTCTGCCGTTTCGCACCGGAATGGTGACACTGCTGCCCATGGCGGAGGCACGGGCGTGTGCGGAAGAGTTGCCCTCCATGTGGCGAAACTCCGGGCGATCCGGAAAGGCTTTCCGATATGCCAGCAGCAGGTCTGTCACTACATCCGGGTCTGCATTTTCGTTAATGGTGATGCCGGCGGTGGTGTGGGGACAGTATACCACACAAATGCCGTCTGTCACGCCGCTTTCCGCCACTGCGCCCTGCACCTGGGCAGTGATGGAGCAGAGATTTTCTGCCGGCGTTTCTAATGTATATGCGTATAACATGGCAATCGCTCCTTTTTTGTGCTGTTTCTATTATAAAGCATCTGTCCCGGGAATGCAAGCCCCTTTCTTTTCAACATCAAAGGCGCTGATTTTCTTTTGCTTTTTCAACACAAGCATCAACTTTTTCCCGGATTTTTTTCTTTTTCCATTGAAAACAGAACTTTTTGAAATTGTCCAAAAAAATTTGCTGTTTTCTCTTGACAAAATCTGCTTTTTATAGTATAATAATAAAGCTGTTTGATGCAGTCCAATGGAGAGGTGTCCGAGCGGTTTAAGGAGCTAGTCTTGAAAACTAGTGATTCCGAGAGGAACCGTGGGTTCGAATCCCACCCTCTCCGCCAACGAATAATACATGGAGCGGAACATTTACAGCTGTTCCTCCTTTGGATGATAAAATGCGGAAGTACCCAAGTGGTGAAGGGGCTCCCCTGCTAAGGGAGTAGGTCGGGAAACCGGCGCGAGGGTTCAAATCCCTCCTTCCGCGCCAAGAAAAAAGCACTTCATTTCGAAGTGCTTTTTTCGTTTTTCCGCATAAAAAAACGACCTGCAAAAAGGGAAATTGCAGGTCTAAAAACAGATGAAGCCATTGCATATCCGTCAGACATGACGTCAAAACAGGACATAAAAAGGGGAATTGGGGGATTTCTTCAATCCATGCTTTTAGTATACCGGAAAAAGCTTAAAATAGGCTGAAAGAAACCACACTTTCTGCAAATTTTTCCATAGCTATGCAAGAGACGCAAAAAAGCCTGCACGCCATCCGGCGCACAGGCTTTTCATTTTATTTCGATTTACGCAAAAGGCACCAATCAGTTAATGATGGTCTCCTCAGTTTCCTTGTCGAACAGGTGAATCTTGTTCGGATCCAGAGCGATCTTGATCTCATCCTGCGGACGAGCGGTAGAGCGCGGATCAACACGAGCAGTCATCTGAACGCCAGCGCATACCAGGTACAGATAAGTCTCAGCACCCATCATTTCGGTGATTTCAACAGTAGCGTCAACGACACCGGTAGATGCGTTGGACAGGAACATCTCGTCATCGTGGAGAGCCTCCGGACGGATACCCAGAGTAACTTCCTTGTCAACATACTTTGCCAGCTCCGGAGTTACCTTTGCAGCCGGAACTTCAACCTGATACTTCACAGCCTTGCTGGTCTTGGTAGCATCTGCGCCGAACTCTACATAGTAGTTGTCTGCCTTCTTCAGAACAGCGTCGATGAAGTTCATCTGCGGAGATCCCAGGAATCCTGCAACGAACTTGTTGCCCGGACGCTCGTACAGAGCCTGCGGTGTATCGATCTGCTGAATGATACCATCCTTCATAACTACGATACGGTCACCCATGGTCATAGCCTCAGTCTGGTCATGTGTTACATAGATAAATGTGGTACCCAGCTTCTTGTGCAGCTTGGAGATCTCAGTTCTCATCTGCGCACGGAGCTTTGCGTCCAGGTTGGACAGCGGCTCGTCGAGGAGGAATACCTGCGGATTACGAACGATTGCACGACCCAGTGCAACACGCTGTCTCTGACCACCGGACATAGCCTTCGGCTTACGATCCAGCAGGTGGCTCAGATCCAGGATCTTTGCAGCCTCTTCTACCTTGCGTGCGATCTCGTCCTTCGGTACCTTACGCAGCTTCAGACCGAATGCCATGTTGTCGAATACGGTCATGTGCGGATACAGAGCATAGTTCTGGAATACCATTGCGATATCTCTGTCCTTCGGAGCGATGTCGTTTACCAGGCGGTCGCCGATGTACAGCTCACCTTCGGAAATTTCTTCCAGACCAGCGATCATACGCAGGGTCGTAGACTTACCGCATCCAGACGGTCCTACCAGAACGATGAATTCCTTATCCTTGATTTCCAGGTTAACGTCCTTTACAGCGACTACATTGCCCGGATACTTTTTATAAATATGTCGAAGTGATAAACTTGCCATTTGCGCAGTTCCTCCTAAATAAGATTTTTCCAGAACGTCCTCACGGGCGTTTCCCGTCCGCCGTTCTCGATGATATATATATCATACCAAAAATAAAAACATTTTTCAAGTCGTTATTTGCCCAAAATTCTGCTTGTACATTTATCCATTATGACGAATGCTTTTTTAGCGTTTGTAGCAAACTTGCAAAATTGGTTTCACAATTCAGCATTTTTTGGACATCTTTTTCAGACAGCACACAGCACGTGCCAATTTCCAGATCCTGGGGCATTTCCAGTCCGCCCATGGCGATCCTCGCCAGCTCTGCCACATGATTTCCAGCCGCCGCAAACATCCGCCGCACCTGGTGATATTTTCCCTCGTGCAGACAGATCAGCGCCTCACGGTCTGTGCCCTCCACCGGGGCAGCCTTTGCCGGCAGACACTGTGCGCCATCCGCCAGCACCATGCCCTCTGCCATCTTTTCCGCATAGCCGTCCTCCCAGGGGCGAGCCAGCACGATGTGATAGTATTTCGCCACGTGACTCCGTGCCGCAATGACCTGGTGCGCCAGCTGCCCGTCATCGGTGAGCAGCAGCATCCCGGTAGAGTCTTTGTCCAGCCGTCCCACAGGTCGCAGGTCCTTCCGGCACAGCTCCGGCGGCACAAGTTCCAGAACGCTCTTCTGCCCCGGCTCATCCGCAGAGCTGACATAGCCCTTGGGCTTGTGCAGCAGCACATAGAGATACTGGTCGCCGGGGATGTGTCTGCCGTTCAGACAGACGGTGTTCTCGTCCGGCTGTACGTGCTGGTCTGCCTTTCGCACCACAGCGCCGTCCACGGTCGCCTTTCCCTTCTGGATCATCTGCCGCAGTTCCCGGCGGGAATACATGGTGCGTGCAGAGAGAAACTGATCTAATCGCATCAGAGACCTCCTGTTCTATTTTTCGTTTGTCCACATAGATTATACCCAGAGAAACACACAGCATTTTCGAAAGGCGGTCTGCATCATGGAAAAACGAGGGATTCTGTTTCTTGGCGCCGCAGGCGTGATCTTCGGCTGCGGCTTTTTGTGGCACTGGCTGCATCTGCCGGCAAGCGCACCGGAGACGCACCAGATCTGCCTCCAGGACGGCGCACAGCGGCTGGCATTCTTGGAGAGCCAGGGACAGCCGGAGCGCTGCTGCGTCGCCACAGAGACCGTTCAGCTGCCTGCTGCGGCGGACGGCAGCTACAGCGAGTACGCCGCACTCCAGCAGGCACAGGCGCTGCCGCTGGCATCACACCTGGGCGAGACAGCCGTCCGCTATACTTATACGCAGAGCAGCCCTGGCGAGGCACACCTGCGCACAGAGCTGCTGCTGAGTGAGGATCAGATCCTGCTGGGTGCGGTGCAGTATGACTGCACCCAACCGGAACAGATGTCTCCGGTCATGCAGCCGTAGACTCAGAACTCACTTATCAAACACGTGGAACAGTCCGCCGATCAGCGGCAGCTGCTTTGCCTTGCCGTTCGCTGCATTGATGATACCAATAATCATCAGCGCCAGGCTTGCCAGAGACAGCAATGCGGAGAGAACTGCGCCCAAAACCGGAATCTTTCCCAGAATGGCGCTGGCGATGCCCACAACAATGTTCGCCAGGAACAGGATAAATCCCTGGTTTGCGTGATATTTGGCATAGCGGGACTGTCCGCCGTTTACCAGCAGCGGCAGGATAAACAGGATGCCCACATAGGACAGCGCTGCCCAGACCTTGTTGGTCTGGATGTCCTGGGTGTCGTACATTCCGGTATCGTCCGGGGTATTCATAAAATCATTGAAATCGTTGCTCATGGTCTGATCTTCCTTTCTGCTCTGCGCTGCCGTAAATCCTCTTCATCCAGTGCGCCGATGGCAGCTAAAAATCCGGCTACATCTGTAAAATCCTGATAGACCGAGGCGAACCGCACATAGGCGACCGGGTCGATCAGTTTCAAACGTTCCATGACCGCATTCCCGATCTCCGAGGAGGTGACGACGCTGCGCATCTCCTGGGCATACTGGGATTCCAGCTCGCTCACCAGTTTCAGGATGAGGCTGGAGGTCACGGGACGTTTTTTGATGGCATTGAAAATTCCTGTCACCAGTTTATGACGATCAAACGGCTCATAAGAACCATCTTTTTTCTGTACCATCAGCATGGGGCGTTCCACCGCCTCATAGGTCGTGAAGCGCTTTCCGCACCCCAGGCATTCCCGGCGGCGGCGAATCTTTTCATCCGTCGAACGGGAGTCCATCACACGAGTGTTGATGTTTCCGCAAAAGGGACAATACATAGCGGCATTACACCTTACCTTTCCCTGCCGTCTCTGCGGAGCGAATCCGATTCTGGAGCAGCGTGTAATTGGCGGCAAGCTCTGCCACATCGGAAAAGCCGCTGCGGTAGAGTTCCAGGATCACGGAGCAGTCCGGGCTGACCTGCGCCAGCATTTCCAGAAAAGCGCTGATCCGAAAGCGCCCCTTCCCCAGCAGAAGGCAGTCGCCGTATTCGCCGTGGTCGCTCATATGGACGTGTACCACATGAGACCCCAGTCCCCGCAGCATAGCGAGAGGGTCTTCGCCGGAGCGCACCGCCTGTTTGATGTCCAGGACGAATCTCGCCTGTTTCCCCAGGGCATCCCGCATTTCCAGCAGAAACGGCAGGGATGCGCTGGTACAGCGTGCCACGTTTTCCTGCGCCACCTGGACGCCGTAGGAGTCTCCCAGCTCTGCCAGCCGGCGAAAGCGTTCGAAATACATCTCCTTGTTGACCGATGCCGCCGGGACTTTGTTCCCGTGCAGCACGAACACCTTTGCGCCCAGCTGCTGCATGGCGGAAAAATAATGCCGGCAGTATTCCAGATAGTCGTCCGCACGCCGTGGATAATTGGAAAAGAGCATGGTCGGCTCAATCTCACAGGTGAACGGGTGCAGCGAGGCACAGGTCATGTCGAACCGATGCAGCAGGCGTGCCATAGTGTCCACAAAGCTGCGGCGCAGTTCAGAGTGGCTGTTGATGAAAATTTCCACATTAGACACGCCGGAAAGCGCCAGATCATACAGTGCCTCTTCCACCACCCGTGGATACAGGCAAGCCGTAGAAACGCCGGCACACAGCATACAACCACTCCTTTCTGCCTGCATTCTGCCCCACACCGGAAATGGTGCGGCAGGCTTTTTTCATTATACCATACCCGAATCGAAATTTCAATAGATTTTTGTACAGATGTACAGAAATCAATTTTCGTGCCGCAGATGCGCAAAAAACCGGCACGGGCGCTCTTGCCCATACCGGTTTTCTGTTCCTATATCAAGCGAAACAAACGCTTATACGCTTACCTTTGCTGCCTTTTTCTTCGGCGGTTTCAGCACGCTGATGCCACGTTTTTTCTGCCACCATACCCACAGGCTCGGCACAAAGCAGATGGAGTTGAACGTACCCATTGCAATACCAGCCATCATCGGCACGGAGAAACTCAGAATGGAATCCAGACCCATTACCAGCGCAACGATGGTAACGATCAGCATGGAGCTGAATGTGGTAACAGAAGTACGGATACTGCGTCGCAGCGACTGGGAGTCACTGATGTTGACCAGTTCCTGGATCTGTGTGCCCGGCAGCAGTGTCTGGTTCTCACGGATACGGTCGTAAATAACGATGGTATCGTTAACCGCATAACCCAGCAGAGTCAGGATAACTGCCATAAAGTTGGAGTCGATCTCAAACCGGCACAGAACCACGCAGCCATAGGTGACGATCAGTGTGGAGAGCAGTCCCAGCACAGCGCACACACCTGCGGACCAGCCGCTGATCTGCTTGAACCGGAGCGCAATGTACACGATCAGGATCAGTGCAGCGAATACTGCTGCCACGATGCACTTGGCGAAGAATTCGCCGCCGGAACGTGCGTTAACGTCGTTGGCGTCCAGCAGCTCTACCTCGTTGTCCGGGCAGAGTTCCTTCACCTTGTTGGTCACTTCGTTCTGACGGTCGATGGTCAGACCTTCGGTGGAAGTGAAGGACAGGGACAGGGTCTTGGTGTCGCTGTCCAGGCTGTCGCCCTGCTGTACCTTTACGGTAGAGCCGACCAAACTGGTCAGTTCCTTGGAAATGCTGCTTTCGTCCACATCACCGGTATAGCTGTAGGTGATGATCGTACCGCCCTTGAATTCCAGCGCAACGTCTACGCCGGTAAAGGTGGAGAGCAACGAGATCAGGATCAGTGCAAAGCCGATGATAAAGAACAGCTTCGACTTGGAACAGAAATCACGTACTTTTACGTCTACATCAAAATGCTTTGCGTCCTTAGTCTGCTTTGACATTGATACCACCTCCATAGAGTTTCTTGTTCTGGAAGCACTTGAACCGAGACAGAGACATGGTCATCAGTCTTGCCGCAAACACGCCCATGATAAAGTTCATAATCAGACCGGTCATCAGTGTAAAGCCGAAGGAGTAGATAACGCCCTCTGTGGTCGCACCGAAGAACCAGAAGATCGTGTGGTTGAAGATCTTTGCCCAGATGCTGTCTGGCACGCCGAATGCACCCATCAGCACGATGGATACCAGGATACCGGTCAGGTTACCGTCCAGGATCGCACTGAACGCACGGTGATAGCCGGAATACAGTGCCGTATCCAGCGTCTTGCCCTTGCGCAGTTCCTCACGGATACGCTCGCCGGTGATGATGTTCGCATCGACGCCCATGCCCACAGACAGGATGATACCTGCAATACCAGGGATCGTCAGCGTGGTGCTGGACATAAAGCCGAACCAGCCGGAAACAGCCGCCAGCATACCGGCAACCTGTCCAATCAGCGTGATGGATGCCACCACGCCCAGCAGGCGGTACAGGGCGATCATGTAAATCACGATCAGCGCCAGGGTGATAACGCCGGCAATCACCATTGCCGTCAGCGCACCCTCGCCCATGGTCGGAGAAATGGTCTTAAAGCTTGTCGTCTCCAGAGAGAACGGCAGCGCACCGGAATTGATCTTGTCTGCCAGTTCCTTTGCACTTTCATATGTAAAGTTACCGGAAATGGATGCCTTGCCGTCCGAGATCACTGCGTTGACAGACGGTGCAGAGACCATGGTGTTGTCCATCCAGATGGAGATCTGTCCCTTGGACTGATACAGCTCCGAGGTTGCCTCATAGAACTTTTCTGTACCGCTGTCGTTCAGATCCAGGGTAACCACCCAGGTGATGTCTCCGGTGGTGTCATCCTTGGAACCGCCGGTAGATGCCTGTGCCACGTCCGCACCGGTCAGCACGATATCGCCCGACGGAACGGTGTCGCCGTTTTCATCGGTGGTGGTGTCTGTACCCTTGCGGAAGGTCAGTTCTGCGGTCTCGCCCAGTTCCTTGACAGCCTGTTCCGGATTGAAGTCCTTTTCGCCTGCCTGCCACGGAAAACGCACGATAATACGATTGCTCTTGTAGTCCAGATACGTTTCGCTGTCGCTGATGTTCTGGTTTGCCAGACGCAGCTTGATGGTCTCCAGTGCTGCATCCATTTGTTCCTCCGTTGCATCCACATCGCCCGCCGGTTCAAAGGTCACGTCTACGCCGCCTTGGATGTCGATGCCGAGACGGATATCATCCACCCCGTGAACATAGGTCTTTACCACATCACCAAACTGGGTATGCACGCCGAAAATGGTGGTGAGCGTAAACAGAGCGATTACGGCAAATACAATGAAGAAAACGGGTTTTTTCACTTTTCTCACGATTTAGCCTCCTGTGCTGCGGTCTGTCTGTCTCAGGTTCCGCATAATAAACTGTGCCGTCGGCAGAATGCACGATCGACAATTACTTATTATTATATTCCAATTTTCGCAATTAGTCAATAGGCACGGCAAAACTTGTACAACATTGCCGATTTGAAAGCGGTTTTTTCGGCGACTTCTCCAAATACCGGGAGAAAACTTTTGGAATTGCCGTTGCAATTCCACGATACTTATGATATAATCATATCAATAGAAAAATACGATTCCGGCGCCGGCACAGGCGCTCCGAAAGGACTGACAGACAATGGTACACTTCGGCAACGACTGGGACACCATCCTGGACGGCGAATTTGCCAAAACCTACTATCAAAATCTGCGGCAGTTTCTGCTGACCGAATACCGCACCCAGACCATCTATCCCGGTATGTACGATATTTTCAACGCACTGAAATACACCCCTTACGCCAAAGTGCGTGCCGTAATTCTGGGACAAGACCCCTATCACGGTCCGAACCAGGCGCATGGACTGAGCTTTTCCGTGCGGAAAGGCGTAGCGCCGCCGCCGTCTCTGGTGAACATTTTCAAGGAGATCAAGGATGATGTGGGCATCGACAACACCGGCAAGCACGGCGAGCTGACCAACTGGGCAAAGCACGGGGTACTGCTGCTGAACACGGTGCTGACCGTCCGTGCCGGACAGGCGAATTCCCACAAGGGCAAGGGCTGGGAGCAGTTCACCGATGATGTGATCCGGCTGCTGGACCAGCGGGAAGAGCCGGTGGTGTTCCTGCTCTGGGGCAACAATGCCAAGGCGAAACGGGCGCTGATCCAGCACCCCCAGCACCTAGTGCTGACCGCCGCACACCCCAGCCCTCTGTCTGCGTATCACGGATTCTTCGGCTGCAAGCACTTCTCCAAGGCAAACGCATTCCTGCGGGAACACGGGCTGCCGGAAATCGACTGGAGCATCTGATATGGCGTATTCCTATCGCTGGCAGTACTGCGACATGGATTTTTTGCGGCACTGTCTGAAAAAATACAGCCTGCTGCTGGAGAAAATCCCATCGGCGATTCTCACGGAGGAAACCACGGGAACGCAGATGTTCGTCACGGAATTTCTCTCCGACTGCATCAAACGGTGTGATGACGGATTCGACGATTACACCATGACGGCACTTTTGCCGGAAGGGGCAGCCACTGTCACGCTGCAAGAAAACAGGGATACAGTTCGCCGTCTTTCCACCCGCTATCACGGCGAATATGCGGCACTGCTGCCGAAAATGGCAGCCTATTACTTTTCCAAAGCCGGCAGACAGCAGCGGCGGGATACGGAACAGGCTCTGGGAAAACGCTGTTTCGCATTTTTCGATTATGCGTACAACAGAATGTTGGAAGCGCAGTTTCTCCGGCACGATTTTCGCTGGGTGGGCGGCGAAATTCCTTCTGTCAACCATTTGAAAACGCTCTCCGACGCTGCCGATCTGACCGAGGCACTGGGGCAATTCCGACGGGAAGAATATGACAGACGAAAGGAACACGATTTCTCCCATGCAAAGCTTTGCACTTTCCTGGAAACCCGGTTTGGGATGCTGTATTTTGAAAATCGGTTTGCTGCGTACCTGCTGCAGCCGGTTTCCGGCGGTTTTTCCGCAGATGACGGCAGCACGGAAAGCTGGCTGCTGTGGAGATGCAGTCGGCTGCTGGGCGGCATTGCCCTCACGGCAGAGCGAAAAGTGTGCCGCCTGTTTGGAACTGATGAAAACGAACGGCAGCAGGTGCTGGCGGCATACTTTTGTTTCTGCCGGCAAAAGGGGATCCCCTTTTCCGGAGAGATACAGCTGTGCCAGCCGGAATATGCCGAGCCGCTGGGAAAGGATTTCCTGCCATGGAAGTGGGAGTCCGGCAAGGTCACGCCACAGCTGCTGCAAGCCATAGCCGACCAACTGCGGCAATGTGTCCCGGAACAAGACACAGACTGGTGCTGGCTGCTGGGAACACGGCTGGTATTCACCGTGCTGCCCCTGGCAAAAGAGGCATTGGCAGCACTGCCCCAGCCGGAACGGGATGCCCTTTTCGTACAGGCGGAACAGTTCCTGCGAAAAACGGCAGTTGCTTTAGGTGACCAGCCGCAGCCGCTGACAGAAACGGACTTTGAAAAGCTGACGGCACAATATGACAAGCTTTTGCTGGCAGATTCGGCGGAAAAGTTACAGCGATATTCCCGGCTGTATCCCACATCAGCACACGCCAAGTTTCCGATACAGCAGAAAGACGGCTATGTCTGGCGGTCGGAACGACCAGTAGAGCAATCGGCAAAAAATGCTCCAGACGGCACCACTCTGCCGGCAGTCCGCAGGGAATTGTTGTTGGAACAGCTGCAATTGCCGCCGGAAAAGATCGCCCTGGAACAGATCTATCCCCTTTGCTATGAAGATATGGCTGGTTTTTCCGAAAACGGAAGATACTGCAAACGTGGCGAAGATTTTCTGAAAGAAGCACCGCAGCTGCTGCGGAATTATGAAACACAGCACGCTGCGGTTCTCCGGGAGCGGTACTCGCCGGAGGAATGGAACTGGTTCCGGCAGAGCGCCGATCAGGTATAAAAAAAAATGATATCAAGCGATACGATTTTTCCGTCTACCCAAACACCTACAAATATGCTATAATATGATTGTACTACTAAAATATCATATATTCCGGCACACGCCGCAGAAAGGAAATAGATATGAAAATCGCATCCCTGTTCTCCGAAAAGACTGTTTTTTCGTTTGAGATCTTTCCGCCGAAAAAGACTTCTTCCATCGAAACCATTTATGACACCCTGGAGGCGCTCCAGGATCTGCACCCGGATTTTATCAGCGTGACCTTCGGTGCAGGCGGCAGCGGCAACGGCGAAAACACCCTTGCTATTGCCAAGCGGCTGAAGGAACACTACGGCGTACTGCCCATGGCACACCTGCCCTGCATCCACTATTCCAAGGCACAGATCGACACCATCCTGGAGCAGTTCCGGGAAAACGGCATCGAAAACATCCTGGCGCTCCGTGGCGACCGGGTGGAGGGCTTAGAACCGACCACCGATTTCGACCACGCCGCCGACCTTATCCGCTACATCCGCAGCAAGGACGGCAGCTTTGACATTGCCGGCGCCTGCTATCCGGAGTGCCACCCGGAGGCGCCCAACATGGATACGGACATCCGCCATCTGAAGGAAAAGGTGGATGCCGGCGCAAGCCATCTCATCACCCAGCTGTTTTTCGACAATGATTCGTTCTACGACTTCCGCTATCGTGCTGCCCGTGCCGGCGTGAATGTTCCCATTGAGGCTGGCATTATGCCGGTGACCAACCGGAAACAGATCGAGCGCATGGTCACCATGTGCGGCGCAAGTCTGCCCCGGAAGTTTACCAAGATGGTACAGCGTTTCGAGGACAATCCGGATGCGCTCCGGGATGCCGGCATTGCCTATGCCATCGACCAGATCGTCGACCTGGTGACCGACGGGGTGGACGGCATTCACCTGTACACCATGAATAATCCCTATGTGGCACGGAAAATCAGCGAGGCAGTCGGCGGCATCATTAAGGCAGCGCCGAAATGCTGACCCTGCCGCTGAACGAGATCGACAAGCAGGAGGCGCTCCGCTATATGGGATGTCCCGGTGCGCCGGATGCGTCCCTGCTGGCAGTCGTCAGCGACTGCGAAGAAAAGCTGCGACGTGCTGTTCTGCCGGGCGTGGTCTACCGGGTGCTGCCGCTCTGCCGGGAAAACGGCGTTCTCTCTGCCGGCGGCATGGTGCTTGCCGGAGAAGATATCGCACGGCATCTGGCAGAGTGCGACCGGATCATTCTGATGGCGGCGACCCTTTCCGGACAAGCAGACCAGCTCATCCACCGTGTGGGCATCTCCGATATGACACGCTCCCTCGCCATGGATGCCCTGGCAAGCGCCGGCATCGAACAGGTCTGCAACCGGGCGGAGGAATGCTTTCGGGAACAGCTGCCGGAGGTCTACTTTACCTGGCGGTTCAGTCCGGGCTACGGAGACCTGCCCCTGGCGCTCCAGCCGGAAATTTTGCAGCTGCTGGATGCACAAAAGCGTCTGGGGCTGACGGTGACGCCGGAGCATATCCTCATCCCCCGGAAGTCCGTGACGGCGATCATCGGCCTGGCGGATCATCCGCTGAAAAAAGGCGCACGGGGCTGTGCCACCTGCCGGATGCGGGAAAACTGTATGTTCCGCAAAGGCGGCACACATTGCTAAAATTGCGAAAACAACTTGCAGCATGGACGCAGATACCTGTGTCCATATTGTGTTATCTGGAACTTGTTTTCCTAAGACACACCTTTTCGGCGAATCCTACGGAAACACGTACTATATTAAAAAGGAGTTTTTCTTATGGAATATGAAATTATGCCGTATACAGAGGCTGACGTAGATGCTATGATCGAGATCTGGAACGAAGTTGTTCGGGACGGCGCTGCATTCCCCCAGCTGGACGAACTGAACCACAAGACCGGCGTGGAATTCTTCGGCAGACAGGATTTTGCCGGCGTGGCAAAGGTAAACGGCGAAGTAGCCGGGCTGTACATCCTGCACCCCAACAACGTGGGCAGATGCGGTCACCACGCCAACGCCAGCTATGCCGTTTCTTCGAAAATGCGTGGCATGAAGATCGGCGAGGGACTGGTGCGCCACTCGCTGGAAAAGGCAAAGGAGCTGGGCTACCGCATTCTGATCTTCAATGCCGTTGTCAAGGGCAATGACCGTGCGATCCAGCTGTACACCAAGCTGGGATTCCAGCGTGTGGGCGTGATCCCCGGCGGCTATCTGCTGAAAAACGGCGTGTACCAGGATATTTATGTGTATTATCATGTGCTGTAAAAACTATTGAATCACTTTTTGGAAAGGACACTCCCCTATGCTTTCTTCCCTATTTCCTCACCGCAAATTCATTCGTCTGGACGGCGGCATGGGTTCCATGCTGCAAAAAGGCGGTATGCCGGTCGGCGCACTGCCGGAAGTCTACAACATCACAGAACCGGAACGCATCATTGATGCACAAAAACAGTTCGTCGCCGTGGGTTCGGACATCATCTATGCCAATACCTTCGGGGCAAACCGGCACAAAATGGCAAAATCCGGCTATTCTGTCCAGGAACTGATCGCCGCCGGCATCGCCTGCGCCCGGAAAGCCTGCGCCGGAACGGAGACCAAGGTGGCGCTGGACATCGGCCCGATCGGACAGCTGCTGGAACCGCTGGGAACGCTGACCTTTGAAGAGGCATACGATATTTTCAAGGAAGAGGTTCTCGCCGGACAGGATGCCGACCTCATCGTCATTGAGACCATGACCGACCTGTACGAGACCAAGGCGGCACTGCTGGCGGCAAAGGAAAATTCCGACAAGCCGGTGATCTGCACCATGACCTTTGAGCCGAACCTCCGCACCTTTACCGGCTGCACCGTTGCCTCTGCGGCAATGACGCTGGAAGGCCTGGGGGCTGACGCTGTGGGCGTGAACTGCTCTCTCGGTCCGGACGAACTCTTTCCCATTGTGGAGGAGATGGCAAAGTGGACCACGCTGCCGCTGGTGGTAAAGCCCAACGCCGGACTCCCGGACCCGGTCACCGGAGAATATCTGGTAGACCCGGCGGAATTTGCACAGGCTGTGGTGAAGTTTGCACAGCTGGGCGTCACCGTCTACGGCGGCTGCTGCGGCACGACACCGGAGCATATCAAGGCGGCTTATGACCTGCTGGAACAGGCAGAGATCCCGAAACGGGAAAACATCCAGATCCCGGCAGCAGTCTGCTCTGCATCCGAAGTGGTGCAGATCGACCAGCCACGCATCATCGGCGAGCGCATCAACCCCACCGGCAAAAAGCGGTTCAAGGCGGCGCTCCAGGCAAACGACATGGACTACATCCTGGATCAGGCAGTGCAGCAGGTGGATGCCGGGGCTGACCTTTTGGATGTGAATGTAGGTATGCCGGGCATCGACGAAAAGGGCATGATGATCCGCACGGTAAAGGCGCTCCAGTCCATCGGCGGCACACCTTTGCAGCTGGACTCCACCATCCCGGCTGTCATGGAGGCTGCACTTCGGGTATATAATGGTAAGCCCATCGTCAATTCCGTCAACGGCGAAGAGGCATCGCTGCAAAACATCCTGCCGCTGGTCAAGAAATACGGCGCTGCGGTCGTGGGACTGACCCTGGACGAAAACGGCATTCCCAAAAAGGCGGCAGACCGGTTCGCCATCGCCAAACGCATCCTGGATCGTGCCACGGCACTGGGTATCCCGAAACGGGACGTGTACATCGACTGTCTGACGCTGACGGCATCGGCGGAACAGGACGGCGCAAAGGAGACCCTGGAGGCGCTCCACCGGGTCAAGACGGAACTGGGACTGAAAACCGTCCTGGGCGTTTCCAACATCTCCTTCGGTCTGCCGAACCGTGAGGCTGTCACACGGACGTTCCTCACCATGGCGCTGGAAAACGGACTGGATCTGCCCATCATCAACCCCAATATCGCCTCTATGGCAGAGGCTGTCCGGGCGTTCCGCCTGCTCCGGGGATTCGATGTAAACTGTGCCGCTTTCGTGGAGGCATACGCCAATATGCCGACTGCCACGGCGGCAGCCACGCCGACTGCTGCGGCAAAACCGGCGGCGGAAAAAGCGCCGGAGACCCTGGATCTGCCCTACGCCATGTCCCACGGACTGAAAAACGAGGGCGCAAAGATCACGGCGCAGCTGCTGGAAACCACCGACGCCATGGAAGTGGTCAATGACATTCTGATCCCGGCACTGGACAGCGCCGGAAAGCTGTTTGAACAGGGCAAGATCTTTCTGCCCCAGCTGATCCAGACCGCAAGCGTGGCGCAGGCGGCATTCGAGGTCATCAAGACCACCCTCATCGAACGCAATGCCGCCCCGGTCAGCCGTGGCGAGATCGTCCTGGCAACGGTAAAGGGCGACATTCACGACATCGGCAAGAACATCGTCCGGGTACTGCTGGAAAACTACGGCTATACGGTGCTGGATCTGGGACGGGATGTTCCGTGCCAGCTGGTGGCGGACACGGCGAAAGAACACGGCGTCAAGCTGGTGGGACTTTCGGCGCTGATGACCACGACCCTGGGCGCTATGGAAGAGACCATCCAGCTGGTAAAGGCATCCTGCCCGGACTGCAAAATCGTCGTGGGCGGCGCTGTGCTGACCGCCGACTATGCGGAAAAGATCGGCGCCGACTATTACGCCAAGGACGCCATGGAGACCGTAGCCGTCGCAAAAGAAGTGGTAGGCTGACAAGGAGGCAACCATTATGACAAACGAGCCAAACGAGACCGGAACCCGTTCTGATGCGCCGGAGAGCGAAGAGAAAAAAGTCCGGAAGTGGGACTTCGTCAACAAGCAGTGGGCGGCGACCATCATTTTCAGCGGCGTTGTTCTGCTGCTGGTGGCGTTCCTGTTCATCAAGCACGAGATCTTCACCGGACTGCTGTCCTATGTGTTTGACGTCCTGCGCCCCATCACCATCGGACTGGTCATTGCATTCATCCTGTACCGCCCCACCTGTCAGATCGACAAGCTGTTTCAGCGTGTGCGGAAAAAGTTCCCACGCTTTCCTACCGGAGCGATGGCGGTATTCTGTTCCTACTTTCTGATGCTCGCACTGCTGTGCGTCATTATCTGGATCATCGTGCCGCAGTTTATCACCAGTATCCGGGACTTCGGGGACAACATCATGCTCTACTACAACAACGTCATGAAGTTCCTCAACAGCAGCCGGGGCGAACAGATCCTCAAATTCCTGGAGGACAACGACATCAACCCGGCGATGCTCCGCACCAAGCTGATGAGTCTGACCACCTACATCCCGGACGCTGTGGGAACGCTCAGCACCTGGGCAAGCGGTCTCATCGGCGGCGTGATCGACTTTTTCATCGGGCTGATCTTCTCGGTCTACGTCCTCGCCGCACGCAACAAGCTCCGCAGCCAGGGACGGCAGATTCTGCGGCATTTCCTGCCCGAAAAACACTATCACCGGCTGTCTCACTACGGCAGACTGACCTTTTCCACCTTCTCCAACTTTATCAGCGGTCAGCTGTCGGATGCGTTCATTCTGGGCGTGCTGATCTTCTGTGTCATGAGCATCGGCGGGCTGGAATACCCCATGATGATCGCCGTTATCATCGGCATCACCAACATGATCCCCTATGTGGGACCCTGGATGGGTACGATTCCCTGTGCGCTGATCCTGCTGATGGTGAACCCGGGTCATGCCATCGCCTTTGTCATTATCGTTATCATTGCACAGCAGATCGACAGCAATCTGATCTATCCCCGTGTGGTGGGGACCTCGGTGGGACTCCCGGCGATCTGGGTGCTGTTCGCCATCACGGTGGGCGGCGGACTGTTCGGCGTCCTGGGAATGATCGTAGGCGTTCCGGTCATGTCCATCATTTATACGGTGATGCGGGAAAAGACCGCCTCCGGCACGCCGAACCAGCCCAGCCAGCCGGAAAAGAAAAAGCACCGCTGGCACATCCGGCAGTCGGTGCAGACCCTTTACAGCCGGGCGGCAAAGCGAAAAAACAGCGAAAACGACCACAGCGATTCTGCGAAGTGAGCGGTTTCGGAGAGAGAAAAATGAGCCTGTTTCTGCGGAAACGGGCTTTTTTGATTTTGCAACGAAAATCCGACAAAATTCGACAAAGTATATCTCTTATTTGAACAGATTCGACAAAACGAATTTAGCAATAATGCTGAATTTTCGCTGTTGAGATTGACACACATGAACAATATTGCTATAATATAAGCATAAGAGAATCGCAGAAAAGTCTAAATTTTGGAAGGGAGATGCAGGCATCAGGTGAAATCGTTTACAAACACGGGACATAAAAGAGGAGGAAGAACTATGAAAAAAATCAAAAAGATGTTCGCAGCCTGCATGGCAACACTGATTGCAGGGGCAACGCTGGGGAGCATAAGCGCACTGTCATCTTCGGCGGCAATATTAGGCGACGTGAATAACGACGGAAAACTTGATGTTTCCGACGTAGTAACATTAAACAAGTTCTTAGCTGGTGAAGGTGTACTTAGCAACTACAATGTTGCAGACACAAATGCAAACGGAATTATAGACGGTGTGGACTCTACGATTTTAATGGCTTTTTTAGTGCATGAAATCAACCGACTTCCGCATACAACAGGCTAATAAGGAGGAAATGTAATATGAAAAAGCTGAAAAAAATCCTGGCAGTCTCAACCGCTGTATTTGTATTGTCTCTTTCTTTGAGTTTGCCTACAGACTGCGTTTCTGCGGCAAATTCCAACAACGCCGTTTCATATACCGTTTTTTCGTTGAAAAGAGGCGGAACCTACAAAACAAAGTACACACTAAATCCGGTGGACACCTTATCCTCTACAAATGCACGTGCTGTCATTGGTGACGACACACGAGTGGTTGACTTTTCAAAAAGTGGTGTGGTAAAAATTAATTTTACTGCTAGTAATGGCGAGTCATATTGGGGAACGGGTTTTGTAGTTGATGAACACACCATTGCTACTGCTGCGCATTGTGTTTGCGAACAGACAAATGGCAAAAATGCTACTAATTCTGGCTCAAAAGTTACAGAAATAAATTTCTTTAACTCTGATGGTACACCAGGATTATCAATTACAGATGCTGTTGAAGTTCATGTTCCCACACTCTATGTAAACGGCTCTTACTCAGACTATAATCCTTATGATTATGCTTTAATTAAAGTCAATGAAGACTTGAGTGATTATGCAATTTTTAATCTGGGCATTATGAATGATAATTTTATCAACAAGCAAACCGCTGTATCTGTTACTGGATTCCCTAAAAAAGTCAATAATCAAGAAGTGCATAATGTCATGTATACAGGGACAGGTTTTATTCGCCAAAGCGATGATAATGAACTGTACTATGATATTGACACCTTTGGTGGAAACAGCGGCGGACCAATTTATATTACTTCCACATTTCAGGGAAAAGCATACTATACTGTAATCGGAATTCATGCTTATGGCGATGCCAACTCTTACAATGGTGGAGCCAGAATAACCACAAATTTGCTCCAATTCTACAAAAACAACCCCTATATCTAAAGAAAGGATGATTTTTATGAAAAAACAATTCCAGAGGGTTTTTGCTGCTTTTCTGGCAGCTGCTACAACATCTGTTTCTATTGCTGGAATTTCTGCAAATGCAATGATAGGATATACTAGCATTATTCCAGAAAACGCTGTTGATATTACCGATGTGTGTGAATGTCCAAAAGGACAATATTTGGATGAGTCATCCTATATGTCATACTATAATAATGACAGCCACACCATTGCCTACTTATCTGACTTCAAGTTTAATTACACTACACTTTATGTTACAAACAACGCCGAATTTATTAAATTCTACAATGAATACAACGCAGATCAGGTTTTTGAGAAATATGATGAAGAGGTTGTTCTGGAAACTTTTTCCCAGTACGGCGAGCGTCTAAAAGTCATGCTTTATGACAAAACAGATAAGAACGGCAATCACTCCACCGATTTTTCCAACTATACCAATAAACGAGATGAAGCGCTGAAATTTTGCAGAATATTGCAGGAAAAAGGCTATATCGCTCATGCAACTTACACCTCTTTTTCTGCAACAAGTATGAAGGGCGGATACGATAATAGCGTATTGTTAGAAAATGCTGTGTCGGGTAAATCAGAGGAAATCCGCAAGACAGCAGAGGCTTTTGACTCCAGCATTGAAGTGACTGAACAGTCCTCTGAAAACAGCAATGTCAGCACATATAAAATCAGCTCCGTGGAAAATATTGAGGATGGTGTAGCAATAGCACGGGAACTCAAGGATAAATTCTGCAAAACACGAAACGATAACGAAGTTTATCCATCCTCTGTAATTGTCACCGGCGTTCAAGAATCTGCATTTTCTAGTAGTTTCCAAGGCAGCGAAACCGATCTGACAACGGCGCACTACACCGGCGACATCGACAACAACGAAACCGTTGACACCAGCGATATTTTCGATGTAATGTACTACGTTGCACGAAAGGGCGCAGGGATCGAGGACGTTTCCTTTACCGACGGCAACGCAGTGGAAGAGGCTGCCGCCTTTGCCGCCGCTGATATCGACGGAAACGGCAAGCTGGATTCCACCGATGTCTACTACATGATGAAGTACTGCGCAGAAAAAGGCGCCGGACTGAACCCGAGTTGGGGAGATTGAACGATTCGATAACTATGTGAAGTTGCAGGGGCAATGTGGGTATTGCCCCTGCTTTGGTAAAAAAGGATATCTAAGAAAGGATGATTTTTATGAAAAAAGCGAAAAGAGGCATTGCCGGCTTATTAAGCATGGCTTTGGTGCTTGGCTGTCTGGGGAGTTTGCCGGCATCTGCGGAGAACACTTCAAGTTGTATCAGCACCATTGATGAGAACGGTGTGATTCACACTAAAATCGGGGCAGAAACAAATATTACACTCGCAACCTATGCCCCCGATTATAAAGATATTCGGGAAGAAAAACCCGAGTATTCCGAATGGATAATTTCAATACCAACTTCGGATAACGACGAAGCGGTGAAAGACTACTGTGAAAAGCAGGGGTATTACATCTCCCCACTTCAATACAATATCGACAGCGACACCCGTGTTTTAATGGTCAACGGTTATCTGCAAGGAGATACGCATATTGAATTTACCAAGGAAGAATGTGAATCCACTGCCGCTGATATTCTGCAAAAAAAACTGGCTGAAGAAGTAACGATCGGAACATTTTGTTCTGCTGTTTCATACGACATGATAAAAACAAGCGGAACAGTTGCTGTGTACGCCGACAAGAATCTCACAGAAGATGATTTTGCCTGGCTGGACACAAGCACTGCTACCCTTGAAATCGAAGGAAATGTAGGACGCATTACACAACACGACTTACCTCTTACAGCAGAAGAACAGTGGAAAATACAGTACCAATTACTGCTGAATGCACTGGAAAAAACAGATGGTGCAACCGGTGTTTGGTACTCCCCGTATATGTACAATCTGCTGGCACAATTCCATGTACACGACCCCAAAACATACACCGTACACCCCACCGGCGACATCGACAACAACGAAACCGTTGACACCAGCGATATTTTCGATGTA
>ERZ773259.145-NODE-145-length-81114-cov-39.745543_pt1 | contig 81114 bp, 98 predicted proteins | sample MGYA00511961_ERZ773259 | MGnify/ENA primary metagenome ERZ773259 (study PRJEB29015, sample SAMEA2737775) | human gut metagenome | biome: human gut; feature: human-associated habitat; material: faeces | place: China | collected 2012 ...
TTTGCTTGTTGCGTTCGATAGATCAGCTAAAGCATACGTAGTCCCGAGAGAACTTAGTAAAGTTTTCTCTGCATTAGTCATGAATTTTCTTGACGTGCTTTCTTCAATCATTGATGCGGGGTGTGTATCCGGATGAGTGTAGTTATTTGCTCCTACTGCTATACCGCCCAACTTTTCACGTTCAGTATCAGTAAAAAACCTGTGTGTCTCATCTTCATTTATTTCTGACGCTCCGTGCTTATGTGTCGCTGCCGCATAATTACCCTTTGCTTGATATACCGAATCGTGGTTGTGATTTCCTGCCGCCTTACCATTCCAATTTGTCTTTTCAGAATCCGTTACAAATCTATGTGTGATATCATCCGTGATGTCAGATGCCGAATGCTTATGTGAAGCAGGTGCATAATCCCCCTTTGGTTGATACGTAGAATCATGGTTATGGTTTCCCGCAGCCTTACTGTTCCAGGTCTCTTTTTCCGTATCGGTAACAAAGCGATGAGTACTATCAGGAGTTATATCAGACGCATTATGACCGTGCGATGATGCCGCATAACTACCTGCAGGTTGATATACTCCGGCATGGTTGTGATTAGAAGGAGAAGCGCCAACCTCGCTCGCTGTGTAACTAGGTTTACTAGCAGCCTTCGCCCATGACGGCACATCGCTTGCAGGCATAGAGGTGGGGAAATCACTGATTTCAGACTTTTTATGAGTATGCGCTTTCGGTGTACGGGCATCACTTAGCCGAGCATCGTTTCCCTGGCATACTGTCCCTTCTGCACTACCAAAATTCTTATTAAAAGCAGAGTTTTTATTGAATGCAGGTTCGTATGTACCGGTATGATTGTGACCTGATGGAGAGGCACCTACTTCGCTTGCCGTATAGGTTGGTTTGGATGCAGCCTTCGCCCAAGAGTATACGTCACTAGCGGGCATAGAAGAAGGGAAATCACTGATTTCAGATACTTTATGCGTATGCGCTAATGGAGGCCGTGCATCACTCAAACGAGAATCATTGCCCTGGCATACTGTTCCGGCCGCTGTACCAAAATCCTTATTAAAGGCAGTAAGCTTGGTAATAATCTTCTCATATACTGCATCATGATTATGGGAGTCCAAAGCTGCTTTCAACGCCTTTCCCTGTTCGGCAGAAAGAGCTTTGCCAGCTCCTCCACTTGTTAGGTTATTGACAATATCAGAAGCATTAAGTTTCTTTCCAAGCTCCGTTGTCATTGTAGCGGCAAAATTGGGGTCATTACCAAGTGCATTTGCTAGTTCAATTAGCGTATCCAACGCATCCGGAGCACCGGCCACCAGTTTGTCAATGGCTGCTTGTACTTTAGCATCAACCCCGGATACTGCATTGTTAGCGGCCAATGCTGCTGCGTTGGCATCGTCCGTGGCTTTCTTTGCTAACCCTGTTTGTATTACAGATGCATCCTTGGCCGCATTAGCATCATCTGTTGCTTTTTTAGCCAAAGCGGTTTGGGCTTCCGATGCTGTCTTGGCTGCATTAGCATTGTTCGCTGCAGTCGTTGCAGCATCTTTTGCAGCATTAACACTACCGGCAGCAGCATCGGCAAGAGCAGCTTTATCACCTGCTAAGGTTGCTTTTTGATTTGCGAGTGTTGCTGCAGCATTTGCATTATCAGTAGCCGTATTTACAAGTCCTAGCTGTGCTGTTGCTTCTTCCGTGGCTTGGTTCATCTCATCTACAATGCCGCCATATTCAGCTTTACGAGCTTCTTCCGCTTTAACACGTTCCACTTCCGCCTTAGCCCGGTTGGTCTCATCAACTTTACGTGCTGCTTCGGTAGATTTACGCTCATCTTCATTCTGAACTCTGATTGTTTCAGCAGAGGAACGACCTGATTCAGCCGTGGCACGTGCGGTTTCGGCTGTTGCCCGTTTAGTCTCGGCAGATACGCGAACATCCTCGGCGGTCTTGCGTGCATTCTCGGCATTAATACGAGCCGTTTCAGATTGATTACGGGTAGATTCAGCAGAGACACGGGCAGTTTCATTATTGCCTCTTATGATTTCATCCGCTTTTCTTTTATTTTCCGCAGTAGTACGTTCGGATTCAGCGGTAGAACGACCTGTTTCAGCGGTTTTTCGTTTATCTTCTTCCTTTACACGTTCCGATTCAGCAGAGGAACGGCTTGTTTCGGCAGTCTTACGGGCATCTTCATTACTTTTACGTGTTTGTTCCTCCGAAACACGTTTTGTTTCTGTATCAACACGCCCAGTTTCAGCAGTTACCCGCTTGCCTTCCGCTATAACACGTGCTTCTTCGGTAGATTTGCGTGCATCTTCATTCTGGGCTCTTTTCGTTTCAGCAGAGGAACGTCCAGTTTCAGCCGTGGCACGTGCGGTTTCGGCAGACTTTCTCTTATCTTCTTCGGATGATCGCGTACTTTCAGCTGATTTGCGGGCATTCTCATTAGTTACACGTTCGGATTCAGCATTGCCTCTCGTTGTTTCAGCATTCTTTCTAGCTTGCTCATTAGATTCTCGTGTACCTTCGTCAGTAACACGTTTCTTTTCTGCATTGTCCCGTGCAGTTTCAGCAGAAGAACGACCTGTTTCGGCTGTCTTACGTGCATTTTCATTAGTGATACGAACGGATTCAGCAGCTTCCCGGGCCTGTTCTTCACGAGAACGTCCGGTTTCAGCCGTTTGCCTCGACTGCTCGGAAGCATTACGACGGGATTCAGCAGTTTCACGGGCTGATTCATTACCTTCAACAGTAGCTTCTAATTGCCGCATATCGGTAGTAGCAGTTTTGGCATCGCTCGTAGCTTTGAGCATATTATCTAATGCCGTCTGAATCTTCTCTAGCCCGAATTTCAAGCTCGTTTTGACACCGTTTACTATCCTGTAACCGATGGTGTAGAAGCCTTTCATGTCGCTGGCTTCATTCAATTCTGATATTCTTTTCTTTTTTAATGGCATGGCAATCAATTTAAGTCAATATAAAATTCTCCGTCCTCTGTTATAATGAACTCGCCCGCTTCGGATGAAAGCAAAAACTCCGTTTCTCTGATCCTGAAGCAAGTAAACACGAGATTCAAAGTAAATTCCCACCAGACACCACCTCTTAACATAAAATTGTTTGTCTGGCAATCTTTATAGTAGCAAGGATAACTTTCACTCCATCCATCACAGTATAATACCCTCTCCGCATCGGAATATTCATAACCTTCATTATCGGTCTTCATAGTCAGTTTAGTTAGATCATAGAGTAAGGCATCATAGCTCTGCCAAAAAGTTCGAATATCCGTTGCCCGCATCAGGCACTTTAAAGAAACTTCCTTTGTCTGAAACTTCACATATTCACCGTCGTAGATTGCACCATCTTGCCTTTTGAAGTTCTGCAATAGGTTTTTCTTTACCGTAGGAGCTTTCAGTATTTCAGCATTACTACCTTTCAAAATGACTACACCATATTCCGATAAATCCCGATCATCTATTTCGTACCCCCTTGGTAGAGGAACGGAACAAACAGGTTCCTGGTATTCATAATTTGCTTCGCGGGGGAAGTCGTTGGCAAAAGTTATCTTCACGACTTGAAATCCCGGATAGATTGTATAACTGTTCTGTGAGGAAAGACGTAAACGATAGGTTCTATCAAGAATAGGAAAATAAAAATCATGATATCCCATATCTGATAAAATAGCAACTAATCCACTAAATCCCAGATCGTCTTTACAGGCAAAATCAATACTCAATTCATAGGTGTTTAACGTCAAGCTAGAAAGGTCTATTTCAATACCATCTTCTTCCGGCCAATCATTTTTATCATCCGATTCTTTGGCAGGAGGAAATGCCACAAGATTATCATAGCTTCCTTTTATAATAAATATACCGAGAGTGGTATATGTATTCTCTCCATCTATAAAGCAAATTCCTTTCATCTTACGAGCTTTATCCCTTTATCATTTATCTTTTCAATACCTGCTTTCATCGACTTCATATCCTTCTCTATACCTTCCAATCTAGCTGTATTAGTATCAATATTCGAAAGGTGTCCAACAATGGTATTCATATTATCCTTGATAATTTTCACGTTTTCATTTATGGATGCAGATATGGTTTTAATATCTCCAATACCAGAAGTGATACCTTGGAAAATGAGAGTATGAGACTGTAGCTCTGTTTTTATGTCTGCTATCAAAACATTAGCCATTGTGAATCTACCATTCAATTCGTCTGCAGAATCTTGTGACATGGAAGCAAACCCTTTTTTTGATGCTTCGCGTTCCGAATCCTCATCAGTAGTCCACCCATACATCTCTGCCATGGCATCACGCTTTGCTTTCATCTCATCGGAAATCTTCTGTCCTTCCTTTTTCAGATCGTTATATTCATCTTCGGTTACCCCATCGTCCATTGCATTATATAGCTTCTCCCTCCACGCTATTAATCTGTCCATATATTCTTCTTTAAGCATGGAATTGAGAATAGCATTTCGCATATAATCCTCGAAGTTGTCGGCAAAGTCTGCCGAATCGGCATCCATATCAGAAATTAAGTCCTGAAAGTCTGAACGAAGAGAATCGTAATCAATAAGAGTTGTATCAGCTATTTGTTGTTCCAATACCTCTGCAACCTTCCCTACACCATTTGCAATTTGATCGGCAAATTTCTGCGTGTCTGAATCAAGTTGGGACCAGAAGATACCGGCATCCGATTGCAATTTTAAAAGTTGTTCATCAGTCAAATCAAATAGACCGGTCATACGACCACCCATTTTATTTTTAAATTCCTTTACGGACATGCCTAATGCCTCTGCAGCCTGCTTCCATCCTTCACCGGACATATCATCTACTTCATCATACCCTTTTGAGTGTGACTTTCCAGAGGCACCAGAGTTCAAATATTGTTTGCCTAGTACTTTTGCATTCTCGCTTTGCAATTTTATATTGGCGATAGCTGCTTCATATACAGCGTTTGCCGTGTCTCCCGTAAGAGTTTCCGCTAGCTCAAGTTGCTTCTCAATTACTCGATCAAGGATATTGATATAGGATTCATACGCTTCTTTCGCTTTCTCGTATTTCTCGGTCGTATCGTCCTTACCGAACATATCGAAGATTTTCATAGCTATCTGAACGGCTGCACCAATGATAGCTAGAATAACAGATGCCTTTTCAACTGTACTTATTGCATTAGCAGAAGTATCGGCAGCAGCTTCAACCCCTGCCATTGCAGTCATTGTAAATGAGCCAATACTGCCAATAAGGGAAATGATCTCACCAGCCGGACCACCAATCGACTTACCCAGTTCGTCTATGGTATCCGCTAACTCCGAAATCTGTGTTCTAACTTCTTTTTCTGCCTTCTTTACCTGATTGTCCTTTTTTACAACCTTATCTTTTGCCGCATTATACTTTTCGGTTTTCTTCTTTACTAGATCAAGTGCCTGCGCTTCGGACAAATAAGATTTTGTAGATTCAATCTTACCGGTTGCAGGATTATACTTGGATGAAGAAATCCCATTTTCAATCTTAGAGCCACCTTTGACTGCTTCGGCCTTTACCTTGGCATTTTCTAACTCTATCTGTGCATTAGCTAGCTCTTCCTCCGCTTCTGCGAGTTCTTTCTTCTTATCAGATAATGACTGAAACGGATTGCGGGAATCCAGTTCGTCCATGATGGATTGAATTGTACTCGTATATTCGCGAAGTTGATCGGGAGACAAAACTTGCGCTGCCGCACTTTTCGCATTTTCAAATTGAGTAAGAAGGGAATTCAATGTTTCAGTAGACGTTTCCTTTAAATTTTCAAAGGCACGTATATAGTCCGGAGATTTTTTCAACTGCTCATAATCAAACCCCATGAGGGATTCACCCTTCATTTTTGTAGCCTGTGCTATTGAACGGTCTGTCTGCTGAACTTTCTCCGTTTTGCCTTCCTTCTGAAACTTCTCCCTTTGAATACGAAGAGCTTCAATATCATCATTGAACTTCTTCTCGATTGCAAGCCTTTCATCGGTGTAATTCTGGTACTGCTCCAAAAGAGCTTTAGATAAAGTTGTTTCCGCCTTTTCCCTTGTCTCAACAGCAACCTTATCATATTCATTTAGCGTATCCTGCTTCTTCTGTGAAAGGTCATCTTTAGTTTTTGTTTTGGGAACAAAAACAAGACCTTCCTCTTTATACTTCGGATGTTCTTTCTCCCACTCTTTACGCTCCGTGTCCTGTTGGTCCTTTACATATTCAGCAGCACGACGATCATTGTCAGCTTTAGCTTTCCGATAATTAAGTTGAATTTGTTCTTGCTGTTTCTTGAAACCTTCGTCCATAGCATCAATCTTAGCTTGAGAGAGTTCAAGTTCAGCCTGTACAGCTTTCTCTATATCCTGTTGATTCTGCTCATCAATCTTCCGCTGGAGCTCGGCCTGCTCAACTTTAAGTTTATTCTCTTCCTCCTTTTTCTTTTTTTTGGAGTTCAATGTTTGTTTATCATTCCCTGTCAATGTCACCAAAGCAGATTCAGCCTCTTTCAAATCTTTAGCTTTATCTTCAAGAACAGACTTTACGGTTTTACCTGCATCCACTTTGGTTTTACCACTCCGCAAATCTTCAATTTCCTGTTTAAGCTTTTCCACTTTCTTCGTTGCTTCATCAATCTCTTTCGTGACATTTGGCTCTTTGATCTCATCTTTGGGATTCTTTTGCGCTTCTTTCAACAAACGAATATTATTCAGTATCTCCCCTTCCTCCATAAGATTACTGACAGAACCATCATGTCTGATAACAACTTGTTTCTTTCCTGATTTATTGAAGCGTTCAAGAGCAGCCTCATACATAGCTATGTCTTTTGCAATCTGTTTGGCTGTCAGATTGATATATTCATTAGTATCATAGCCTAATTTTTCATGAATATCCTTATAAGTATTCTCAAGCAGTTTGTTATTCGCAATCATGCGATCAATATAAACCTGAACGTCATTACCTATTCTTGTTTCCTCCGTTGATACACCTGGAACAATATTAGTCGTAGTTGTATATTGTTTCGTAAGAGTATCCACTATTTTTTGAGTTTCAGAAGATAACCCTCCACCAGACTTCAAATCATTCTTTATCATCTGCATAATCGCAGAAATTTCCCTTTCAGAGCCTTTCTTACCCCTGAAATTATCCGAATCTCGAATAGCTTTTTCCAAATCTCCAGTAAGTTCACCCTGCTTATCCGCCCAATCTTTTTGAGCTGTAGAATGAGAATCCGCAATAGCTCTATCAAGTGCCGCCTGTTTAGCGGCCGCACTAACAGCCCCGTATGCTCTCGCAACATCATCTAAAGCGTTTTTTTCATCACCTAACCCCTTTAAGTATTCACCATACTTATCTAAAATGGATTTCTTTGCATCATCGTAATCTTCTGTACCTTTCTTTGCCTTATCTAGTTTTCCGAACAAACGATCTATTTCTGCCTGTTCAGCATTCGTTTCAGAATTGAATTCCTGTATACGTTTGTTCAATTTCACTTGGGCCTTCTCTGCATCCGTCTGATAAGTTACTAGCTTATAAATTCCATAAGATAACCCAACTATAGCAGCCGCAGCCAATACATAAGGATTTGTAAGCATTGACAAACCTAACGCTTTTGATGCCGCAGCTAATCTCGTCTTGGCAACAGTCAAAAAGTTTGTTGATCTCGTATTTACATTCTGCGATACTGTATTAAGTTGAGTAGCCGCAGTTTCTGCCACTTTGCTCGCAGTAGAAGAGTTCGTGTAGGCCGTTGTTGTATTTGTTCTAGCTGCTTCAAGTTGTTTGGCCGCAGAATATTTATTGCTCTCTGCTGTTGCAAGTTGTGTCTCCGCTATTTCTATACTTCTAGCGTTACCTGTTTTTAATGCAGCATTATATTTCATGTTAGCTGCCGCTACCTCTAATTCAGCAGCTTCAAAATTAGCAGCCGCAAGACTTGCAGTATTAATAGCCTCTTCGTATTGTGACTTAGCTTGCAATGCCTTTAAACGCAAAGATTCTACATTTGCAGCAGCTTCCACACGCATAGATGCAATTAATTCCGCTTTTGCCTGCGTTAATCTTCCACTTGCTACAGCCTGTTCCAGATCAGCATTAGCAGACTTTTCCTTGGCAGGGATTAATTTCGAAAGTTCTGTAATCTCGGCAGTATATTTTATACCAGTTACCGTACTCTGAACAGATGCAACTGCGATAATAGCAGCTTTCTGAACTCCATACATAGCTATGAGAGCAGCGAGAGCAGTGCCGACTTCCTGATAATGTTCAATTAAGTAAGCTGTACCATCAAGAGCTGTATTAATAACTCCATCACTTGCCTGACCTAGCTCATTGAACATCATATCAAGATTATCACCTATGTTAGAAATCTTACCAGATACGGATTTAGATTGTTCTTGCATGAGGTTGAAGAACATTCCTCCCTTATTGGTAAGGTTGTCAACAACCTGTTCCAACTTGTCAAAACCAATCTTACCCTCTGCAGCCAAATCCTTAACTTTATCCTTATTAACTCCCATAACCTTTGCTAGTTCGGAGAAAATAGGTACACCACGCCCGGCAAATTGATTCAAGTCCTGTGTCATAAGTTTGCCTTGCGTCATACTTGTACCATAAAGATAGACCAGGTCACCAATAGGCTGACTTAATCCGGCTGCAATATTTCCAAGACGAGTAAGTTTCTCTATGACATCCTCGGAGGCTGTACCATAGGCCACGAGTTGAGTTGCACTTTGGGAAACACCTTTAAGGTCAAAAGGAGTGGTAGCGGCAAAGTTTACGAGTTCTCCCATCAACTTCTGTGCCTTTTCCCCAGATTGTAGCATTGAGGTAAATTTGATTTCAAGTTGTTGGAAAGTACCATAAACTGAAACCATTTCCGAAGCAAACCGTTTCGCCAGATCGATAGATAAGAAAGCCATACCGGCAGCCTTCATCTGTGAGAAAGACCTAGCTACAGACTGACTAGCCGCATCTGTATGGTCCTGCATCATATCAATATTCTGAACGTATTTCTGAACGTTTCTCTGCATTTCAGAAATATCCAGAGTAGCCTTAATACCTATTGTTCCCTGTGTCTCCATCTTTACATGAATTGAGCAAAATATTCGTTAGCATGAAGTTCCTTTGACTTTTCTTTTTCTCCTTCTTCCTTTGGCTTAGTACCAGGAATAGCCGCATTGAGTAACATGATATTGGAATATGACCTTTCATTGACAACCTCCTCATAACTCATACGGTAGTATTTCATCACTCCGCTAATTGTTGACCAAGGGCTGTCGCTTCTGGTGTATTCGTCGGTTTCGTTGTCTCGTTTAGACCTTTTAGGAAAATGATAGTGCTTAAAAAAAAAGTGGCATCCATAGTCTGTGCCATATAATCCTGCAACTTCTTGTATTTGCGGACCGTTAATCTTTTCTTGATAAATCCACCAAACAGCTTTCTTTTCCAGACGCTACGGAAGATCGTCATTACTGCAATATCAGACATCCTATCCGCTTCCTCATAATAGACAAGAGTGGCCGACACGCTTGTCCGACCGTTTAGCTTCGCCTGGTCTACTTCCTTCATATCCTTCGAAATAGAACCAATATCAAACAACTGTGTAAACGTCAATGGCCTAACCATGAAAGGAATCATACCAAACCAAAGAAAAATGGGGCGCTCTGCAATAGTGTCGGCCACCTGCTTTTGTACATTGTCTTTTTCCATCTTTACCTCAAATTAAAAAGTCCCGGCCCGTAATGACCGGGACACCTGAAACAACCTTTTCGATGATGCACAATGCTCGTTATCCCTACTCACATTTCAACAATCATCTTTTCACCCAAAAACTATGTAGCGAAAGCCGGATTCGAACCGGCGACACTTAGGCAGTAACCCGCAACCTAATGTTCTACCACTGAACTATTCCGCTTCCCTTATCATCCTTCCGGAACAGTGTAAATCTTGTTACGTGCCCCGCATACTTCCTCACCAGTCTTATTGAGATTAGCAAGTTTCTTGAATTCAAGATTGAAGTTAGGGAAACCAGATTTACCGATGTTTCCTGTTTTGGTGACTTTTACTTTCATGCGTGCCCATTGGAAGATACGAGACGGGAAATCTTGGAATTCTTTCGTTTTTAACTCCACGCCTTGATTAGTGAGAGTGAACCCGGGAGTTTCTTCATTCCACTCTCCGTTCTTCGTATATCCCATAAGATATTTGTAGGCTTCCTCGCCCATGTCGTAAGTTTGGACTGTAAAACCCTCACTACCGGCATCAGACGGAAGAGAAGCATAGAGAGTGTTCATATCTTCGACCTCAATATCCGTATCTCCCGGTGCCTGATCGTTGAAAGACATTGAATCCTTCACAATAGCTTTAACAAGGAATTTGGCAGCTACCTTTTCAAAGTCTGGAAAGGTCCCGGCTGTTTCTCCGGATTCGAGAGCCGGAGATAATTTTAGGTATTCAATACCATATACTGCAGTTTTTGACATAACTAATTTATTTAATTGTAATACGATACTTTGATTTTATAGTTCTGATAACTCGTCCCGTCTTCATCAGGAAAGAACGAATCATCATAAAGAGAGAATTCAGCACCCAAACGAGCTGTATAGATATTTCCTTCGGCATCTTCCGTTTCTTTGAACAGAGGCAAAACAAGCGCTGAAATATGGTCTATCCTTCCGCTATCCGGTTCGCCTGTATCTGCATCCTTCACATGAATGTTGATATTAGCATAACCGTACTGCAGACCGCTTTCTTGCGGAAATGAAAGATGATTGACTACAATGTATTCAGAACCAGAGAAATTAGTCTCTCTCCTGTTCTTGAAAATCCGCACGCCAACATTTCCGGCTGCGAGTATTTTACAAATTTCAGTTATAGCCTGTTGTCCTGTCATTGATTAAATCCCGCTTTAGAAAGAATCCTCCTAATCTTAGTTTGCACTTCCCGTTTCAGATACTTTTCAGTAGATGATAGTACATCATACCCTCGGTTTTCTACAGGTCTGGCATAATTCATACCTGCTACAATTATCAAATCAAAACCAGAATCACCAATCATCTCCTGAATCTTATAGTCAGCATGAAAAGCCTTTTTGTCCGTTATCCCTGCACTCTTTTTAAAGCCGTATTCTATGATTTCACCATTGTAAGCAATTACATAACCTATCGAGTTCCGTAAATTGCTTGTACGGTCTTTATACGTGCCATGTTCGCGAGCATGATTTACCGAACCTTCACCGATTACATATAAATTGAAAAGTACCGCTTGCTCGACACGTTTAACGGCCTGATCAAATATCGATGTGACCTTGTTCCAATCACCTGTACGTTTCAAACTCATAGGAATATGCTCAACTTTCTTTTCGTAGTGCCACAACCGGCAACCGTCATTACCTTTTGGGAAATAGAACCGTCAGCTTTAGTTATGCGCACTTTGTCATTCAGCACCGGGATAATCGCAGGAACATACATTGTAATCTGATAGCTATAGACGAAGTCTTTTCCATCGGCAGCCGGAACAGTCTTTGCAGACGAATTCCCGTGAATCTTACAGTCTCCAAGGGGAAACCATGATTCCGGAATCCGCACCGGATTAAAGTTCTCATCATGGGAGCCTTCACCTGGAACATACAACTCTATTTTATCTTCATACCACATATCACCACATACAAGAACCGTCCTCAATCTCTGTCACATCACCAGAAAGAAACTCGGAGGTATCGAAACTAAACTGTTTGCAAAGCATCGATATGTGCTTTGTCAAGCCGACAATATCATACGAGTTGGAACAATCAGCCTCACTTTCAGAAGACAAGGTACGCATTCCTGATAAGTAGGAAAGTACGGCAGACACAACTTTCCTCTTATCTGTGCAATCGTCTTCCGGTTTCAACCCCACATCATCCAACAAATCTTTCACCGTTAACGGAGAAGGATTGTAGTGCAAACACTTAGCTATGAATACCTCCGAATTTGTCATTTCTTCAATTCTTCCAGTCTTGCTTGAATAGCATTCACGACAGTTACACGAGGCTTCTCTAACGCACTTTCAGCATTCAGATAGCCGTTCAATTTCTCGACATCGGCAAAATCAGCAATCTGTGAGATAACTTCTTTTGCCCCCTTAGACATATCAATGTCTGTAAGAACCGGTTTAACCTCAACTACAAGTTTTCGCCTGATTACGTCCTTTGCACGTTCATCACTAAAATGGGTAATTTCTGTGCCAGGTTGATAAAGCTTCTTTGTCTCCTTATCTTGGAACTTTTTAATTACTACGAGTTTCATACAGAGAATTTTAGCCTACGGGAACTTCTTCACCGTCGGGATATTCGACATTCGTATTTCTAACCTTTAGATTAACGATAGCGTTAATACATGAGATGATAGGAACTGCACGCCAAGAGCCTTGTGTATACTCTGCGGCCTGTTGTCCTGTAGATTCGCCCGTAGTCCATTTTGCAATACGAATGCCATCTCCTGCATCTGTGTATTGAACAGATGGGTCTGGCATAATAGCATTGTCCTCGAAAGCAGGTTGTACTTCACCAAGCTTACCATCATCCGTTTTAGGAATAAATACAATTACATTATCATCCCACGGATTGATATTGGTAGAAATACCGTCTTTCTGGTAAGCAGTCCGTTTATTGATTTCGATGATATTAGGAATCTTCATGGATTTCAGATAAGCCGAGAATTCATCCTCTGTCAGAGAACGGGTATTCTTATCTTTACCAAGATAGCCGGTACGTAAACCGATACTACGCATCATCCAATACTTGATAACAGGAGCCATCAACAACGCATCGAAAGTAACGCCTTTATTGGCATACTCATAAACAATCTTCTGCAGAATACGTACTGCATCGATAGCCGCATTATCAATGTTCTCCTCGGTCCATTCCTTATCAGAATCAACCATCTGTTTGTTTTCTTCTGGCATACCATAATCAACCAGATACTTACGTCCTTCCGGATTATCAATAGCCGGGTCGAAAATAGCCATACCACCACCAGAGAGTGCTTTCAGAATAATTTCATCCGCCACATCTTTGCAACCGAGATAAGCATCTTTGTAATCACCGAACAAACATTTCTGAATTTCCTTTAACTTCTGAACAGGATTAATACGGTTATTTTCGTAAACCATCAACATGGTACGCAATGTCTTCGCATCCGTTTTGAACTTGTGGCCTACACGGGGAATCTCACCGTTCCACAATTCAAACCCTCTACCAGCGCGTAATGGAGTATCAGCATCGTTTCCGATGATAGAAGCACGGATACGAACACTATATTTCCCCATGATACCTTCGGCAGTCAAACCCAGTTGAGGAGGACGGAAATCGAACCAACGATCAACGTAGGTCTGTTCCCAAAGCGTTTTATTTTCCAGAGTCGCCTTATCAAACATGATCTGCATCGTGCCGATCAAGTCAATAGGCTTCCCTGTTTTTACGTCATTGATTTTAAAAGTCGAAAAAATAGATTTCATTTATAGCCTCCTTTCTTAGTAAGAATCAGTGAATTGAATGTTGGGGTTGTCTTTCAAGCACATTCCTTGAATGAACTTCTCCGGAATAGGGGGAATACGTCTTTTGTAGTACATTTCTCCCTTAGAATTGATAGCAACATCCACAGATACCTCGTCAAGACCGATATAAGTTCCCATCGGTTCAGCCCCCACAGTAATTCCTTGCGGATGCTCAATAGGGAAAACAGCCGGAGCCTTACCTTCACCCTCTGCAGTTCCTTCAATCACTTCAAACAAAGCATCACCAACCTTCAAGCCAGCAATAGCTTTATCAAGCACGACGACAAAGCCGTTACGATCATTAATAATCTTCGTGATACTTACAGTATCCTCAAAGTTTCCGGAATCGTTCATTGCAACATGATCCCCTACCATGAAGATGGGAGAAAGGAATTCATCATTTTGCAAAGAGACTTTCTTCGCATCGGTTGCATCGATAGCTACAACACGAGATGCTTTCAACACGACAACTTGCCGGGACGATGTTTCATCATACTCGGCAAGAGAAGCAGAAGGAATAATCACGCCAACCGGATAGTTGACCTTCTCCTTGTTCAGATTAAATCCACCTACTACTCCGATAGCCGGAGAACCAGTGCAGATAGGACGAAATCCACCAACTTGCTTTTTTCTAAATTTCATGTCATTTGTAAATTAAACATTAAACGTTCTATTCTGGAACACCTAAAGATTTCAACCAGTCAGCAGCCACAGCATCCTGCACCTGTGAATCAGACGCTTGCGACCCATTGTCTTCTGCAGGTTTCAAGCCTTTTGTGATAAGATGTTGCTTGTAACCAGTCAGATATTCTTCTGGCTCCTTATCATCCGGTACTGTAACGAACTGCATTTCATCCTCTGTCAATCCCAGTTTCTTCATCGCATTAGATATGGTAGTTTGTCGATCAGTCTGGCTCTTATCTTTTTTAAGAGTTTCAATCTCATCCTTGTAAGGCTTAATTGCAGCTTCCAACTTTGAAGTAAAATAGCTATCCAACTCTTCCGTTGTATAACTCGCCTTACCTCCCTTGTTACCATCTGCACCTTCACCACCTGCTGTTACTGGTTTCCCGTCCTTTAAACCGTGTTTTTCCTCATAGTTTTTAATAGAGGAAACATTTGCTTCATTAGCCCGGTAGTCCCCGTAGGATTTAACTACGTCTTGAAAGTTGATGCCGTCTACAATTCCCGTAATCTGACTTTCATCCGTCACACCTTCCGCCTTTTTAGTTGCCATTCTTTCCAGAATGGCTTCGTCAACACCCACAAATTTGGTTTTCAACGCTTCTAAAAGTTTCTTCTTCATATCTAAATTGATTAATTTGCGGTAAAGATATAAATTATTTCAAAAGTGTGTTTATTAAACTCGTTTATTTTTCACAGCCACAACTTGCAATATTTTAGATAATTACATATCAAACAATGAAATAATTCAAAAAAAAACGAATACAATCCTTTCATATATTAAATATATGATATATATTTGCAACTAATAAAAGAGTTTATTAAACGCATATATTTATAATTTATACAGAAAAGTATTATTAACCATTTAACGCAACTGATTATGACACAGAAAGAAAGAATAGAAAAAGTTCGTGAAGCCCTTAATAATGGCAAATGTTTAAGTGTAGAGTTTTACAAAGATGGTTCCGGTGCGTGCTTTCACTTTATAGACCCTCACGGGGACCACGGATTACCATGCGATTGGTCGATGTCTTTTCCAATTGAGGAAGCAATACAAATCATTAGTGGATTTCGATTTAAGCAACACGAATTAAACAAATGTTATTAACCAGCAGGGCGAAAGCTCTGCACAATACACCAAATTATGAAAGCAACCTGCATCTTAGTTAAAAAGACAGAATTAGAGATATTAATTGAAATCGGTGATAAAACAGCTATCAATAAAATGATTGAGCAAAAAGAGAGAGCGTTAGAAGAGGCTATCAATAATGCAGAATGGTATGCAAGTATAGGTCTTGACGGAATGGTAGATAATGAAGTAGCAAGGCAAGAAAAACTAATAAGAGATATAAAAAAATTGAAAGCAGCAATATAAGTTTAAACAGCAGGGTGGAAGCCTTGCCCAACATACTTAATTATGAATACATATAGTAAATTTGTGCCAAATGTGTTTTTGGCAAAGTGCAGTGAACAACACGAAAAAGGAGAAACTATTTTGGTATCGACTAAATATGGTAAAGAGAATGAGAGCATAGTGTTTAACTTAATGTTTGAGAAAGATGGTTTTTACTATTACTCCATTGTTAGAGCTGACGGGTTCAATGTTCAAGAATGGGCAAAGCAAAGAGCAGAACGTCGTCATGAATGGGCTGCATCAGCAGCGCAAAAGAGTAATGAGTATTTTCAAAGATCAAACAAACATCGAGATTTCCTTTCTTTAGGCGAGCCTATCAAAGTAGGACACCATAGCGAACGAGGACATCGTAAAATGATAGATGATGCCTGGAACAATATGGGTAAATGTGCAGAGTTCAGCGATAAGGCTTATGAACATAAAAACAAAGCAAAGTATTGGGAGAAAAGAGCCAACACCATTAATCTGTCTATGCCGGAAAGCATCGACCTATACGAGCATAAACTTGAAGAAGCAAAAGAATACCACGCAGGATTGAAATCCGGCAAGTACCCACGTGAGCACTCTTTCTCTTTGCCATACGCAAAAAAAGCAGTAAACGAGGCTCAAAAGAATTATGATCTTGCAGTTAAATTGTGGGGGGATGTTTAATCGGTAGCCTTCGGGCTACCTTTAATAATATTTGGAAAATTTCTATCAGATACTTTATATTTGAACTAAATTTGCAAAAATGAAAAACATTGTAACATGAAGAAACTTGCAAGCATATTAAAAAATCAAACAATTCGAGTTGATAATCACGATAGTGGCAGTGGTAGAGCATTTGAATGGGGTACAGGTGTACACATTCATAAAATTCTAAATGAAAAGAAATACAAAGGTGCAGAGTTTACTCTTCCACTTGACAGACCCGGAGAAATAAACTATATAAGAGGAAACGATAAATCCGGAGCTATAGAAAGGGAAATAAGAAAAGCCTTCAACGATGAAGCAACTCGGACTAAATTCATTTCTGATTTAGGAGAAGCTCTTAAAACGATTGCAGAGAGCAGTCATTTAAATGCGAAAGCGCGCGAAAAGATGCTCATCCAAAGTAGTAAACAATTAATAGCATTATTCGGCGTGAATCATATATCGAGTTTGAGCTGGTTCAGTAGTGGAAATAACTTCATATCAAAGTTCATCTATCCATCAGAATCAAGTTCTTATGTTGCACAGAATACAGAAGAGAATTATATTACATTTTCCAATAACATAAATTACATAGAATCATTTAACGAAATCTTTGAAGAATACAGGAAACAAAATGAAGCAGACAAGTAAAGTATATCACGTAGAACTCTCTGAACCGATAGAAGTAGATGGAAAATCGGAGAAGCATTTCTATTTTGGCTCACAAGCTGCCATCTACGACACTTTCTCCGCTGAACAGCTAGGAATAAGCTACGGCTATCTAAAGTCTAAATTTCACCTAGAGGAAAAGCCGTACAGCAACGATAAATGTACCATCCGGCTAGGAGCACTAATAAGAAAGGAAAAGTCAGAATAACCTTTTGTTTTTCAGAGATATTTCATACATTTGCATTGTGGAAAGAGTGAGGGAAGTTATGTTCCCGCTTTCTGCACCAGCCCGGGCGGAGCAATAATCCGCCCATTTTTTAATTTAAATCTAAACATGAAGAAACTGCATATAATTTTAGCAATACTCAATATCGTCTCGATAATTCTATTGATCCAAATCGTTTTTGGTTGGATTCCATCTTTTGAATGCAACTATCCTGTAGACAAGATAGATAAAATAAACAGTTTAATTGTAGACCTTAGTATCGGAGTTATTACAAGTACTTTCTTCTACTATATCCTAGTGTACAAACCAGAGAAAAGAAAGGAAAAAGTCATTAGAAGTATTATATCAAGTGATTTGCTTTATATAGCTAATAATATGCAGATAGTGCTAGCGTATGTAGCTAAAATCTACTCCCTAGAAGTTAAGGACAAATATTATAGAAAAATACCAGTAAAAGAATTTTCAAAAATAAAAAAGGGAACTCATATTGAATTCGAAACAGTCTGCTCATTTGATATGGAAATAGATCAAAATGTATTGGTTCAAAATGCATATTCCATAAGTACTGACGCTAAAAGCTTGAATTATACAGCAGAAAGTATATTTGAGAAAATCAATAAAATAAATAATATTCCCAATATTATATTTGAAGACGAAGTGTTAATTTCAACCTTAGACAGTATCTCTAGATGTGTCTTTTATAATAATATTCACTCCATGAATGGAATATCAAAAGACTTCTTTAAAAACGACTATGAACGTTTATCTTTAATATTCAATTTTCGTTCTATCAGAGAATTACATAGCCTTTATGTTACTCTTACTAAATATATCACTCCGTATGTCTTTCGTATAAGCAATAATTAATAATATTACTACAAAAAGTAAAATTGCATTTTCAATGTTCTTTTTTCCTAGAGATATAACTATATAGTCTCATTAATTGATGTTTTATCTTTTGCCACCAGCTTATTTTATCCCCTCCGAGGAGTTGTCTAAATTTATCTTCCAATTCATCCAACAAATCAGACAGTTCATTACGTACTTGTTCTCTAATTTGCCGTTTTTCTTTTGTTCCATTCGCAATCAATTCTTTACTATTACATTTAATACCACCTTCTATTGTACTACATGAATATTCATAATCCAGAGCAGTCACTCTGATTTCAGATAACAAATCATTAATTTTTTTGCACAAATCACGTGATAAAAAAATTCTATTTAAAGAAAAGAAATTCAATGCTTCAATATATGCTTGATTAAATTGTCTATTCAACCTTTTTTGAATATCCTCTTTTGATTCACTCTTGTCTGCAATTTGCACCATACTAGTTAAATCAATTAAAGTTTGCTGCAAGATTGTCAATTTCTGAAATATCTGTTTAACAACCTCTGCACGTTCTTGGTGTAATTTACTAAAAACAATCTCAGAGCGACTTTTTCTAATATCCAAACAAGTTTTAACCACTTGTTGAATAGCAAATGTTATAAGAGCACCAATAGCACTCCATGATAATACTCCATCCATACTTTTTTCTTTTTTACAAAGATAAAAATAAAACTAATCAATTTCAAAAATAATAATTACTTCTTCCACAACAGCTTTAGCAGTCCCTCTTTATCCATGTAGTAGACGTCCGGAAGTTCCCCTATCCTATCCATACCTTTAAAGCGTCCGACCTCCCGATTAATAGCAGAACGAAGCTCCTGGTACTTATCATTCGTAAAATAGAATATTGCCCGATCAGCTTTCCGAGCATCCTTCATGTATTTACGAATAGTATTTTCATTGGCATTATCAATGTATTTCACATCCCACGTATGATCGTCGAACATTAAGTCAGGTACACTTTTGCCTTTACCATTCTCCGGCAGGAACTCTACCTGTTTTCCATTATTCTTTGCTAATAGCTTACCAACCATCTTTTCAGCATCACCACCGCCTTCAGTGTTGGTGAACTGGTGTTCCTGATGATAGACAGTAAAACCACCACTATACTCATCAAAATATGCTTTCTTCCATTCTTCCCCGTAAGATTGATATTTCTCCTTTGACTTCTTACGAATCTCCATCCGTTCGCCGGTGTTCATCGCTTCAACTTTCACGCCTGTATATTGCGGATTATCCTTTATCCAATATGGAAGAGTGCCACGGTTATTTGCCTTTTCAATTCGCCCCTCATTTTCCTGCATCCATGAATAAAACTCACTTGGCAGTTCAGTAACTTCATTTTCCGATTTGAATCCCGCTGTATCCTCTCCGGCAAGAATCTTATCAGTGAGCATATCTACTTCATCATCCGAAGCAAGTACACTAATCGCATGGCACATACAGTTAGAATGCCATCCCGTAAACTTGAAGTCTTTTGGATATACTCCCGCTAGTTTATCGCAAATATCCTTTTCCGGATGATTCTTTGAGAGTTTTATTTCAATCCCTACAACAAAATCAAGTTGGGCCCACCTTTCATGATCGGCTGTCCGATATGCAATATTAGGCTCCGTCCGTGCCAAACGTTGAGCATTGCGGCTACTACTACGATATTGACCTGCCCCCGGATGATAAGCTTTCGCGTTCTTTGATAAAACAAGCTCTCCCCGTTCATCACGAACTCGTCGAAATAGCTTATCCGGCTCATTCAGGTATTTTTTCACCTTTGCCGCCATCGTATTTGCCGACATTCCTTGCCCGATACAACAATCAATAGACATTTCCATTTCTTGCCGGAACTGCCCTTCATATTTCCAAATACGTTGAGACAGGTTCAATCCATCATCTCCGGACCTTCGTGCAAAGAAAGAATCCATAGCTTTCTTGTTACGCCCAAAGTAGCGAGCAAAATGCTCGTTATCCACGACCTTCTTACCGAACACGGACCGAACAAGTTCATCCGATTTCAAATTTGCCTGCTCCCATTCATTAATGACACCAGATCGTATTTGTTGATATACGCGGGTATATAATTCCCGTAGCAGGACGTTTGCCTTATCCGATATAGTAGGATAGTCTGTGAAAGAAAAAGGCTTCTTAGGGTCGTGGATTGGCTCTACCTCCAACGCTAAAGAGATAAGCCGTTCCATCACATCCAGGTAGATTACCCGGACGCTTGCAGCATATCCTTCGGTACGTTGGAGTAATGCCCGTTTATACTTCTTCTCATCAATCTTTGCCATGCCTTTTATTCTGCACTACCGAAAATATCTTGTTTATACCGGTCCTTCTCTTCCTGCAACTCTTGCTCATGTTGGGCTCTCAAACGCTCTTTTTCCAGATTAGCATCCTTGATGATCGGATTCATTTCGATAAATGTTTCATCAGACATACCACCGGCATTTTTAGTTGAGATCAGATTTTTTAATACGGCTTCAATATCTTCTCCGAACGGTTCTTGAAATTCATGTTCCACGACCAAGTTATCACACTCACCTCGAAGAGAAATATCCAGAACGTTACCAATTATAGCAATAAGGACACTAGCTATACGATCTGCATACTCATCGTGTCTTTCTTTATGTCTGTCTGCCTTGATTACAGCCAAAAGCATAAGCTGTTTCAATGCTTTAGCCGAAATCTGGGAAAGGCTCTTCATCGTATCAAAGTCTATTTTAGGGGTGAAAGTGAAACGATGAATCTTATCGTCCAACTCCTCCGCTTCTTGCTTCTGATTTTCCGGTGCATTATCCCACGTCAGATATTTCATATCCGGTTTTTTAGAACCGTCTAACGAAGGTTTCAAAGCAAAAAATTTGCTATCCTCACCTTTTTCCGGAAGAGAATTAACAATATCCGCATCAGCAACTAAAGCAGGATCAGAAAAACGATCATTGACATCGGCTCTACGGCTTACCATCATTTCTTTACGGTGCATCATAGGTTCAACACCAGCACACTCCGGTTCCTGCTCAAAAAGAACCACGCATATCTTCTTTGCAAGATTCACCTCTTCCTCAATATCCCAACCCATAGGAGCACGTTTGCAGTGATATATCATATTCTTTGTATGTATATCAACATGATATTTGATTTCACCGCCTACTTCCTGTAAGTTATACCCACGTGCAAAGCACATCATTCGTCCGAATTGGTCTTTACGGAAATATATATCATCACCCAGACTTCTGGCTACGACTTTGATAAGGCAATCCGGCTTGCCTTCATCGTTCCGATAAGTATGAAAGAGCAACGCACTTTGCCCTTCCGCGCCTGCCAGACGTTTTGCTTCGCGAACCTTCGCATTGAATCGGGTACTTTTAATCAAATCGATATATCTGGAAAAAGCCCGGTCTGTCCCCTTAGATGATTGCGTCCATTTCAGAGGACGACCATACAAGAATACTAGAGCTATCTCATTGATAAAAACCGGATAGGGAATAGGTATCTTCCATTTTTCTTCCCAACGTAGAAACTTACGTTTACCCGATGCAGGGTCTTTTTTACCAAACACCGCTTTATTCGGCCTATTCATCACCTCATGCTGCTGGGTATCATATACCTTCAAAGCAGCTTCAACCTTTGCAGAGTTATCCGTCATTTGTGAAAGCGCGCGGTTCACATCCTTAGCTTTCAACAACTGTTCAAACTCCTGATTGCGACCAACAGCCGCATTCACACCATTAACAATCCAATTAAACAATCCCATAATTACAACATTAAAAATTAACCACCTAAAGCACTTAAAATATATTCTTCATCTTCATCTGATAATTCCGCATAATCATCATCCAGAAGATAATTGATTGCATAAACCAGAATATCTACATACTCATCATGTGTCTTTGCCGGAAACTGGCTCACCTCATCTATAAACTCTTCGTTCCAATCACCTTCCACCAATATCACCCGGCCGCACTCTATTTTAGGCGAGACACCGTGTAGTCGCACTTCCTTGCTGTCCGTTGGTGCTGGTGTCCTGGTTACATTCAGTTTAGTGTACTTCTTTACTGCCTGAATGACAGTTATACCATTTGCCTTCGGTTCTATTCTGATCGTGCTCCGGCTATCATATCCATGTGCCCGCACATAATCTGGAATAAACCTCATTAATTCAGGAAACTCCTTCCAGACCTTTTGCGCATGGAACAAGTACAAACAGTTCTGTATCCGACATGCAGCAAGTATTCCGGACGGGTCATTGTCCGTTTTCTGTTTTTTCTCATCATAGGCAGTATCGAGAAAGAAGTGAATCGGAACACCGCCACGAATAGCGAGGAATTGCGATAAAGGAATATGCCCGAACCAACTTGCTTTGACAATATTACCACCTTCAACCGAAGGAGCCTGTTCATACTGTCCGGCATACCCACGACTACCGAGGTCAATCTTTGCTTCATCTATCACCTCCCTGTCAATACGTACAGGGTCCAGAAGCCCGTCAATGTAACGTTCTTTCAGCTCCGGAGGATTCACCCTCTCCGACACTTCTGCTGGTAGGCATATATGCCTAATCTTATCCTTTTTCTTTTTCAGCAGATACCCCGTCACATCATCATCATGCAATCTTTGCATAATAGTTACCATCGGAGTATTCTTTTTGTCAACCTTACGGGACGAAAGCGTTTTAGTATGGTCATTCGCCTGTAATCTCATTGCAGGAGACTCCGCCTGTTTGGGATTTACAGGGTCGTCGTTGATAATCACATGCGCGTGCTTTCCGGTAATTGTACCACCTGTCGAAGTAGAATATCTGGCGCCTCCCTTTATGTTCTCATAACTACCTTTACCGGACTTATCGTGTCTTATCACCACTTCCGGAAACAAAGTACGATACAAGTCAGAAGTGATGATGTCCTTCGACTTCGAAGCGTGTTCTAACGACAAGTCACCCGAATAAGAGTTTGAAATAATCCTCAACCGTGCATCCTGCGTCCAAAGCCATGCATGCCACATAATTGTGACAATAGTTGATTTGGTAGAACCAGGAGGAATATTGATAATTATGTCATAGGGCTTCTTCTCTCTGCGTACGATATAGCCAGATAGCTCTTGAAGTTCTTCACACAGATACGGAATATGCCAATTAAAAACCGGAGTTTCCGGTATAATAACCGCCCAAAACGTTTTCACGAAGTAGAAAAAGGATTTCCTACATTCATCCGCCTGGACGGCTCTTGCCATGCTCAATATATCTACCTGTCCCAAACTCACTCTTTTGCTGCTTTATCCTGCTTTTCTGCAATACCCAACAATACTTTTCTTTCTTCCTCCGATAACTTCGACACATCAAAGTCTTTGCTTGTTACTTGTACCCCCACTCCATCAGGGGCGACAATCTCTTTACGTTCTGTATATCCTCTACTTTTGCCTTTGGTTTTCAGATAGAATATGATAGCCGTAGTATCTCCCTTCTGTATTTTTTTCAGAAGGGAGGCCTCGGCAATATCGATCTGCAATTCATTGATAGCATCGGCACGTTCTTTAAATTCCGCATCCTCACGATACCAACGATAGAACGTCTGCCGTGAGAGTCCAACCTTCTCACAGGCAAACGTGACAATACCGCTACATTCCTTCAATGAATCGAGCAACTTTTCTTTATCTTTCTGAATGTCCTCTTCGGCCTTAGGCATTTTATATTCCTCCTCCCCTCTCTCTATAGATAGCCCCTAAAATAGCACGATAGGAACGTTTCTTCGGGTCCCCCGCTATCAATAACTGATAAGACAACTGACACGTTTTTGAAGATTCCCTACCGGACATTTTAACATAAAGATGTTTAGCCAATTTATAACCAGGATATAAGTCTGGATGTAAAGCGGCCTTTTTCATTGTATCTCGGAATATGACCCGATAATCCTTTTCCTTATCTTGCTCAAACTTCTGGTCTTGCTTAGAACTCCGGAACATATCAGTATCCCAATAAAGCATAACAAGGTCTGCATTTGGTTCTCTGCGAATCACCCGCTCATACAAATCCGGGTAGAACTCCATAACCTTGGGTAATGACTTGATTGTATCAATGCTAAAAAACTGACTAATACGAAGTTTATTCAACGGTACACCTGTCTTATACAGGTAGATATAGGTCATAGGAATAGTAAGGTTATTCAATTTGATATACAGCCAAACATCATTATCACGCCAATCGTATATTGGATAAAGAAATGTAGAAATCCTGATTGATGCTATGGACTGTCGGCGTTGAATAGATTCTGCCATTCTTAGACCTATCATTTGAGGAACACTTTTAAAAATCTTCGCCCCAAATTCCTGATATGACATCCCCATACGAAACATCGAGTGATTGCGAATAGCAAACTTAGGCATAGGTCTCACCCACACGCTTTCTTTGCCTGGCTCCCAACAGATAAAGCTTTCATCATTCGCTAACCTATTGCAACAATTATAATGGCGTATAGGCAAACAGAACCAATAAAACTTTGCCCCCAAGGACATGAAACGTGAGCGCCATTCAAGTGCAATCTGCTCAACATCTGGATAAATGGCTTCCTCGTCAAAGAACACTACGATAATGCGACTAAACGGAATTGTATATTTCTGCATTGTCTTTATCAGCATATCGCACATACATATAGAATCTTTGCCGCCAGAGAAACTGACGGCAACTTTTTGATTCTTATTGAATGCTTCGAGAATCCTACGCTCGGTAGCATCAACAACGTTAATATCTAAATCCTTTACGTACATCTGCGAATGATTTGGGCTTTACTAAATCTTTGCGTACCACGTTGGGTAATGAGCTTTAGAAACTCTTCCCTGTCAATCTTTGATAGCCGGAAGATTTCTTCTTTACTCATCCCTATTTCCTTAGAGATTTCATCCACACTTTTTCCCTTCTCCAATAGAGCTTTCACTATATTTTCCATTGGTTCAAGCAGATGAGTACCACGGGCACGATTGAAAGTGACAGTACCATACATGTCTTGACTTTCGTCTTTATGTGCCACTACTACAATAGGAATCTTATTGCCGAGCATTGTCTTTAGCGGTTCCCTGCCGGACACAAGCCAACGGTGAAACCCGTCAATGATCGTAAAGTCCGGACGCACTACGATGGGAAAACAAAAACCATTCGTCAATATGCTTTGCATAAGGAGATTCAGATTCTTTTCCAGAACCTTGTTGGGGTTATAGTCATTCGGCTTCACCTTATCCCGGTCTACAAACTGAATTTCCCGAAGTGGTTTGAATAAATCAACATTCTTATCCATAGTCCTATGATTAAATTGTTATCTCCTTGCCGCAATGCGGACACACCATTGTACGGGCTGTTTGCATGCCAGCTTCAATTTCATCGACTTCCTGAATGTCGGCAACCTCTTTCTCTGATGTGAACTGCTGCTCCTTCTTTACCGGTTCCGCAAAATTCACTCCCATATTATCAGTGCTAACTTCATTGATGATCGCATCCAGATATTCTGGAGTAAAGCCGATAATATCAACATCTCCAATTTCTTTAATAATCTTCTCCACGTCCCCAAAATTCACATGAGACATTGTCTGAATCTTATTGTCTTCCAGAACGAGTTTTTTCTTTTCTTTGTCAGTCAAACCATACATGACCGTAATAGAAGCCTCTTTCTCTCCACGATATTCCAAAGCCTTTTTCTTGCCATGACCGCAAAGAACCATCATGTTTTCATCAACGATGATCGGATAATACTGCCCGTATCGTTCCATACTTTCGGCAATAGCCTTCACTTGTTCCTCCGGATGCACATTTGGATTACCCGGAAACTCCTTCAACTCTGACAGGAGTACTTTCTTTGTTTCTAACTTCCTTTTCATTCCTACACAAAATTTGATTGATTAAACTTTCTCCTGCAAGAACTGCCTCGCAGAAGGTATATAGTTAGCAGCTTCCTCTACCAAGCTACTATCTATTTCGTAAACTTCCCTAAAACCATTTTCTACGCTACCACACCATTGGCGTGAAGCCCAACAATGTGTACCAACACGAAAGCCACGCGGCCAAGAATAAATCGGAGGCATTGGAAGATGATAATAATGGATGATCGCAAGAATTTCCTCATGCCTGGTATCGGCAATAGGAGAAAAACGGGTGATACCCTTTGTATTGGTGTACATTCCACCTGGCCCTACATAGTTCCCATCTTGTATTCTTCGACCAAGACAAAGAATATCCGTTTTGTGATTCTTCACATAGGCATCTTGCGCCCGATGTTGGATGATGCTAAACCACTTTGCAGCCAAAGATGAATCATTCGGAAACAACATCTCTGGATGAGATGCCAACCATCTAAGGTCCTGCCCCGTGTTGATAATTTCCAGTCCTACCGGTCGGTGTTTGTCTATCCATTGCATAAAAGCTGGATATTCCAGATTACAACGCCCGAGCAAACAGTCATGTACTCCGGCCTGTTCCATTATAAAACCAAGAGCAATGCTATCTTTTCCACCACTCCAAGCATAAGCAACACGTTTGCCGTGGATATGTGGCTTCACCTGCTCGACTAAGCGATCTACCAGATTATCCGTTTCCTGCTTCGATACATATTGCTCGATGTTGGAGAATACACGAAGCCAGTCAGTGTGCGATGATGTTTGCTTTTTACCCAGAACCGCTTTCATAGCTCATTGAATTGTAGAGCCACACTCGTAATGAAAGCTCTTGCACCTTCATCGTATTTCAGTTGTAGCCAATTATACTTTGTCACCCTAAACCGGATGTTTGTCACGAATCCAGGCAGCGCACGCATAGAATATCCGGCATTAAAAACGAATCGTCCATAATCCAGACCTCCAAGCACCTGCAGACGGTCACCGTCCATGAACTTCCGACCATTGTACAAATTATCCCAAGTCGCATCGATCATGAACCCAGCAGGGAGTTTTATAGTACCGGACAATGTTTCGGTGAACATCTTTTCTTTCGTATTGTACGTTGAACGTGCCAAAAGATAAAACCGTTGCTGATAGTTCACATTCAGCCATGCGCCAAAGGAAACAGCTTCGGTATTCATGTTGTATTGAAAGACTGGAGTAACAGATAACCACTTCGCAACATCTGCCCGATAGCCGACAAAAGGAGCAACGGTAGAACCGTTATCATGCAGAGAAGTAGTAACCGGCATGAATATCCGGAACTTGGTTGGTTGAGTAATACCGTCGTAAACTTGCGCTCTGGCTACCAACGACACAACAATCAATGTAATGATGATAAATAGCTTTCTCATTTTCTACGTGATTTTTTTCTATTCAGTGACTTCTTCCCCTGTAACCGTTTGTATTGAGAAACTGATTTTCTTATATCCCTTGCTGTTCCTCTTGCAGATTCGGTCAATGCTCTAAATGTACGAATGTGAGCTTCCATCTTTTCTGCACAAGCTAAGTATTCACCATGTACCGCTTTTATCTCTGCAATACGTTTGTCCATATCGGTTCGGTCTATCTTTATAGCCACTTCCATTGAGCCACGCTGCAAAGGTTTACGACGAACTGCCATAATCCCTGATGCCAGGATGGTGAAAAGAGAACCGAATACGATCATCGGAATGTTACCTGTGAAGTTCCCATAAGCGAATATTGGTAAACCTACAATCATGCTCGTTAGGATGCCGTAAAACAGCCCTCTTTCGCTCATTCTTTTGCCGAGAATAGCGAACACCGTCGGGAGCATTACCGAGGAACGTAGGGTCCCATACAGCAAAAAAAGATATAAAATCGTTAGACCGGGAATGTTTGCTATCAGAATAGCGATGATAGTAACAACAATCATAGCGAATCGGGCTGCACGTACTTCATTGGCAAAAAGGATAAAAAGAAAAATATTCTTCTGAATCCGACCATGCCATTTCTCATTCATGGATAACCGTTTCACTACGTCATGTCCGGCAACGGAACTCACTGCGCAAATAATACTATCAACGGTTGATATCAGTCCGGAAAGTATAAGCACAAAGAACAGGTATAAGAACCATTTAGGGCAGAAAGCCATCACAGCCCCTACATTTGTCAGTTGTGTGTCGGATATAGCCAAACCTGTTCCGGCTGCAAAAAAGCCAAATACAGCCAAAGAAATAGGTACAACGGCAAAAATAAAGGCAGCGGTTATCATTGTGCGCTTCACTTTGTCAGCTTTCACACAAAACACCCGCTGCCAGAACATCTGGTCCCCGAAGGTTCCGGACAACAGACCGATTGTTGTAGGAATACCAAAAGACAGGGCCACCATTATTCCGGTAGCAGAGAATAAACTACCAAAATCTCCGGTGATACCACCTAGACCATTAAACAGTGCATCCGGTCCGGCACTTGAAAACATTATAGGCAATCCAAGCAATAAAACAATCACGATCCAAAGCATCTTCCAGAAGTCAGTAACGATACTGCTACGAATCCCGCTTGCAAATGTGTACAAAAGCGGGCATACAGCCATGACAATAGTAGTTGCTGTAAACGATATTCCTGTAATCTTTGAAAAGATGGTTGCTCCGGCCAGCAGCTGAACGGCAAAACTCATCGTCTGCAGCCCGAACGATTCAATGAGATACAGATTATGGCAACGTTTCGAATACTTCTCACGAATATAATCCGAGAATGTCCAACCATCCGGCCGGAGCTTACGCATCTTATTGGCAAAGAAAGCAAACAGAATCAATGTAAGAACATTCGGAACTACAAACCAAAACACACCGGCTAAACCTTGCGTATATGCTTTTTCCGATGCAACAAACATCGACGGAGCCCACACCCAGGTAGCAGCCATTGAAAAAGCTGTAAGCAACCACGGCATAGATCGGTTAGCAACCAAAAATTCTTCTTTCGTCTTTTTGTGTTTTCGTAGGAACACAACGAGCATCATCATAGCAACAAAGTATGTCGCAATCAGAGCCCAACCCTCTAAACTTGATAATCCTTCCATTTTCACACTAATTTTTAAGATGTAACATCTGTAACTACTTGGCAAATATAAAGAAAGTGCGTTTATTAAACGTATCTTTAAAAGAAAAATCGTCTAATAAACGCACAATATCCAATATCAACCTACTGTCTAATACCCAAACACAAGCATCGCAGCATCACGAGAATGTTCATTCGTCGGTTTATCGTATTTAGTTATATTCCTGAATGTCAGAGCATTGACTTTAGTTATTGAATCCTTAGGATGAATCATTTCAAAGGGTATACCAATATCAGTTAGAAAGTCCTCCCATATCTTAGCATCACGTTTAACTGATCCAACCCCCTGCAGCATTTCCCTTTCTTCTTCTCTTGTCTTATAACTAGATTGATACCATGTTCTTAATCGCGCATCTTCAACACGAACTAACATACTTCCTCCGTACGTTTTATACATTTCTATCACATACATCATTGCTTTATGAATTGCGGTAGTCTTTATCAACTCAAACTTTCTTGCAGTAACATTCCATGTGGCAACTCCGGTATTTACTCCGGTATCTATGCCGATAACAAAAGCGTATTTTTTAATCATCTTCAAACTATCTTTTTAAACTATACAAAATACCACCTCTCCCCCCCTATAGTCCCCCCCTCTCAAAAATTATTCTTTTTGGGTGACTTGAATCTCTATCATTTGCATACTGTGTGGAGAAGTAAACTTTTCAAGTTCTGACCTTTTTGGGAAAACAAGTGTCATGTAAGCATCGTCCGGAATAAACTTATACCGTGCAGCTTTTACTTCATAGATTGAAAGCGGTTTATCTGATTTCACAGTCAGATGCCAACGTCCTTCTAATATACTTGTCATAACCAAATTGGAACCGTGTAGGAAAGCACCTTCTTTGTACTCTCCATGTTTATCTTTACAGATGGCCGGACGTTCGTAGGTGGCATTCAGTTCCTCAATCAATTCATCGCTTAATCGTTTTCGTTTCAATGGGACCGGAACAATGATTGCCGGATTCAGTTTTACTGTAGTCGGTTTTTCTTCTGACTTCAAGTTGTTGTGAAGTACTTCTAATCCGGATTCTTTAATAATTCCCTCTTGAAGAGGTTTTAAACTTTTCTCTACGTCTTGCATAATCGTAAATTTTAATGGTTTATAATCAATATCTAAATTTGGTAAAGTGTATGATCGGCAGCGGCTTGTCGAATGTTATTCCAGTAAACCACGCTTTCCAATCTTCAACAGTCAGCCCGTCGTTCTCCGCTATTTGTTTCAGAGTAAGCATCGGCATTGGTTTCCCGTCGATACAATAAACTGCACGTTCTATCCCGTCGCCGACATCGGTATACTCCATGACACTCAAGGTTTGAAGTCCTACGCCATCATCTTTGCCGAGACGGAAAAGTTCTACCTGGACATTCCCTTTTTCGTAGGGCCTTCCTTTCCATTGCCGGACAGAGATAACAGCTTTCCCTTCCTGTACTTTTTGCATGATATCCGACCAACGTTCTAAATTGGTTCGGATAGTGTGTACTTTCATCATCCCAGATACCGGAGGACAATAGCAAGTTTTGCAGTCACCACCGCAGGTAGCACATTCTTCTGCTTGCTCTTGCGCTTTCAACGCCAGCTCTAACTTTTCTTTAAATCCGGTTTGTTCTCCGGCTTTCGGATGCTCTTTAGGAAACTCCTTCGAAAGCATCAATACATAAACTTTGGTTTGTTCTTTTCTCATGATTACTATTTGTTATTGATTTCTACCATGTAGTTCTGAATATGATTTCCATCCCCGTTCGGTAAACTGTTTAGAATAGACTTCTCCGCGCGGCATTATTGGTTGCCAATTCTCATTACAAAACAAACGATAATGATACACTTCTGCCTGTTTACCCTGTTTACTATATGGAGGTTCACACCACAATAAACGACGATTATTCCCGAAGAACTTTTCCAGAATGTGTTCTAACTTCCTAATATCTCGCCCACCCGGAAAAGAGATAGACAAATGATAACAACGTTCGTAGTCTGGATTCTTCCACCATCCAGATGTATGATATCCAACATCACGAGTAAGAATGATAATACAATCATATCGCTCTACAAACCACCGGCAGCTTTCCAGATAATCAGTATGCGCGGAGCCGTCAAAAGTTCCACTCTTAGCGACTTTAGCTATACGAAGGAAGATGTCAGCATCAGTAGTGTTAAACGAAATTCGCTTCATAATCAAAAAAGCTTTGGTTGTTGTTGCTCCGCAACTATCTTATTCGCTCTCTCAATTTCATCGTCTATCTCCTTCTCCACCTGCTTACACTGCCGCAAAACAGTAGAAGAACGAGTTTGAAAGTATTCCTTTTGAAGTTTCCGCATGTAAGAAACTCTCTTGAAAAATTGTTTTGCATCCATAATGATAAGTTTTTGTAATCTTTTTATTAAATTTGCACCGATACTCAAATAGAGTATCGATTGACGTTCAGTCTCTCCTTCATAGAAAGCGGCAATTTTCAAAACAAGGAAATAGAATGGACGGTGTTCGTGTATTGCATTATCACAATATACGTGCCCGTTGTATCTATGCTTCCTTGTTGGGTTGTTTGCCGCACCTCTATGAAGGGCGTAGTTATTTTCGGGCACGTTCTTTTAAAAACATAGCAAGCATGAGCAACTTTAGAACTTTAAAAAACTTCTTCTATTTCAACAGAGAAATAGTGTATTTAATCGCTTTGGGCTACCTAGCACTTATCTTTGTGATTATAGCATTGAGCTTTATAGTCCGAGAGCAAAACAAAACAATTATTTTTCTGCAGAACGGAATAGTTAGAAAGCAAACAACGCAATACATCAATAAACCACGTGTAAAAAAGTTGCTAGAAAACGAATACAAGATGTTTACAAGTCCTAGCCACAGATAGCTAATTAGTTTTTTTCAGCCGGGATTTTAATACATTGTTATAGTACTCATCATCCACATAAGGCCGCAACTCTTCAATCTGGGATTCACTTAAAAGAACCCCGATAAAAGAAGGTCTACCACCGGACTTCACTGATTCAATCAATTGGCTTACTGATTCCATCATCTCTTTCAATAATTTAATCATTGCATCAGCAGTTGAAACAGACCATTCGGCAATATTTTCATGATTGGCAGAACTAACTACATATTCAAGCGAGTTAGCACAGTACCCTTGCATTGCAGCTTTCGCCAATTCATAACGTCGTTGTTCCCAATCTATAACCGGAATAATCCTTTCAGTCTTTATCCAGTACACATCATTCTTTGTCATCCCTTCCGGAACAATGGCGACTAACTTTCCTTCGCTTGTCATAAGAGGTTTATAACCTTTTGGAATTTCGTTTACTCCCTCGTGGGGAATAATAATCTTCGTTTTACTCATAATTATTTTTTATTTATCTGACCTTATCGTTGACGTTGCGTCAATTCTTCTCGTTTCAGACACTACTCTAGTATCTTTCGGCACAGCTTTCGCAATAGTATTATCCAATATAGCTACAGTATATTTCATAATATCCTGCGACATATCCACACCTTTAGCATTTTTCTCAATCTGAATAGCCAAATACCTTGTAGCTCTCGCTAATCGCTGAATATCATCAGGAATCTTCATATCATTATCAAGAGCAACACGCCCTAATATTTCAGCTATTTTCAATTCTATGTCCTTCATTTCTTTATTTGTTATTCATTTATCACTTCGACATTATACGCAATAATATCATCTCCATTCACACCATACGATTCAGCGAAAGCATCTTCGATTTTAGTAGATAATAAGTCTTCTAGCATTCCATCGTTTTCAACTCCGGCAGGAAGTTCGACTTCGCATTTTACAATCTTCTTCATTACTAATTTGATTAGAATTAAACTTCCTTTTGGGTTATCAACATCTCTGCCTTGTATCGTTTTCCCTTATGAGTAAACTCGGTGCTTAATGTCGTTTTTGCTGAATTAGCATCTATCGCCATGCTAGATATAGTAATAAGGCTAAATTGTCCTATTTTGAGCTTATCTTCTGACTTGGTACTATTGATATATTCAGATAATTTGATATCGATCTGCTCTTGAGACAAAGGTTGATTGGCTTGCCATTTGGCACCAGCCACAAAATCTTTTTGCGTCTCTTTGTATAGAACGTCTCTATCATCAGGATCATATAGCCCATCAGCGTATTCTTTTGCTGCTTTCTCTAATGTCTGTTTCATACTTCTATTTTTTGAGGGTTATTTATTAAAGAATTTGAGAAGTCTATCGGCTTCCCTTTTATCCCTGCCAACATAAATAACATTGTTAATCTTCCGTTTACGGATAATATATGCTGGTCTATTCATTACCTCAAAGTAGGCAAGCCGATAGCTTTCTTTGAGAGAAAAAGACTTATCAGAAGGCTTTTGTCTACGACAGACAAACTCTCCTTTTTTTGTATTTCTTTTCTTCATTCCTTAATTATTATAATGTTAAAGTCTCTTCCCCTATCTCTGTTATGCTATATAATATTTCTTTCGGTCTATCCGGATGAGTTCTACCTATAAGGCAAGCAGAATACATATAAATGCATTCTACAGTAATTTCCACACTACTATTACCTGACAATACTGCTATATCTTTCGCAGATAATTCACCAAAGACTTTAAGTATCTCCAATATTTGCACCTCTATTTTTGAAAGATATTTCTTCATTTCTGATTAGTTTTAAATTAATAATGTATTTCTTGACTTACGAATTCTATTGATTCGATGTCAGTACCGTTACTTCCTACTTCGTCTCTAATATTATCAAAGAAGTATCTATTATCACCATTGTAAGGAAACCCAAAAGGGTATTTCACCTCTTCAGTAGACTTCCTAGAGTGTGGTTTATAATACACTCTAAATGTGAGTTCATAAAATAGGGCATCGTAGAGTTCACTTTTTGCTGCATAACCAAGAATCCAGTTATAGGCTTGTCGAAATACATCTTCACGAGATGAAGTGCTTATAAAGGATTTAAGCACTTTTTTCCCAGCATCCTTTTTAGTATATGGGTTGATAATGTTTAAATTTTCATCCACATATAAGTAATAATGGCATCCTGTCTGGTGTCGTTTACCAAGCCTGTAATAATCTTCGCAATATTGAGGAGCATGTATGGCTTTTGCTTTATCGGAGAAGGTTTTGAAGTCAAGTTCCCATGAATATTTGCTCATTTCTAATTTGTTATACGTTAATTAAAATGCCATTGTGTTCCAATAGTTATGCCAATGCCCAAAACAATCGCATCGGTTCCCGTCATTTTCTTTGCGTAAAAACGCAAGATTTTTTCGGTCTATCAGAGGTTTATTATAAGGGTATTGCTTTACTCTGATTTTATAGGCTCGTAGCGCAAGCCTACGGTTCTTTATTTTATTCATACCTTAATTGTTTTACTTCAAAATGTCAATAGCTTGCTTCAATATGACGTCAGCCATTTTTTCATCACCAATTTCTACTTTGCATAGTATTCTAAGTTGCGTTGCTAAATATCTTGTAGCTTGTGCCAACTGTTGAACATCTTTAGGGACTTCCATGTCATTTTCAATCGCAGAGCGTCCCAATATTTCTGCTATCCTAAATTCGATTTCGCTCATATTCATTCTGTTATTAATCAATTATTTCAAATGTTACTTTCACTTTTTTACAGCGAAAGCCTTTCTTATACACCTGTTTCCATGTCAAATTAGTTCCGTCCAGCCAGCACCTAACGCAATCTCTTCGGTAATATTTTTGAGTATTCATCACAAATGTACCATCTGGGTAGGTTATCATGTACATTATATCTTCACGCATATTAGCTCCTTTCTGATTAATTTTGAATTATTGAAATAGTGCTTGTTGCACTTGCGACAATACTAATTTATTCGCATCAGCAAAGAACTTTTTTTTAATCTCAAATCCGTATGCTCTGCGTCCCAACTGGACGGCAGCTAATAAGGTGGAACCACTGCCGGCACATGGATCAATTACGACATCGCCTTTATCGGTAAAGATTTCTATTAACCTACGAAGAAGTGGAACAGGCTTTTGTGTATCATGAACTTTTGGCGTTTCATTATCCCGTACCCAATCAAAGCAATTGAATATCATCCGACCATCGTTGTTAAATTTGGGAAGCTTATCACGGTAAAGCAACAATCCATATTCACAGTTGCCGACTATCTTCATATTGGCTTTCAATACTTGTGCGGAAAAATCTTTTCTGAATACAAGGTTAATGTATTTATTTAGCCCATATCTCTTACCAAGTTCAATATACCGGAACTGATCCTCAAATTCACAAAAGATTATCATGCAAGGAGCTTTGCCTTTTTCTTTGGGTTCCTTTACAAGCATTTGGGAACAGAAGTGCATAAACTCGGCAGGGCGAAAGTTTTTATCGGTATCAAAGAATTGTTTGCCTGCCTTATCGCTTTCTCCATTCTTATTATCACCATCCACATACCATGAAGGGTTAGAGGCATAAGCATTATTTCCTAGATTGTAGGGGACGTCGGCAATAATTAACTGCGCTTTGGGGATTCCATAAACTTTGTAGTTTTGGAAATGATCGTTGAACAGTTCTACGTTTTTCATATCTTACTAATTTGAATAAAACTAAGCTGCCACTTTTCTTAATTCTCGTAGTTTCCTGCTGACAGCTTCGCAGAGAACCCGTGCCATATTCACTTCAACCGCATTTCCTATGTACTTTTTCTTCTCGGCTTGTGTACCAATGAGAACATAGTCCTCTGGAAATCCCATAATTCTTTTCAGTTCCGGAATCTTCAACATCCGCATCTTTATATCGACAATCTGATATAGTACCATGAAATTTATAATCTTCCATATCGGAGGGCAAAGCGAATCGACATCTTTGAAAATGAAAACCGGACGTTTCTGTATTACTTCTGAAAGCCAACCATAATAGTTATGGAAAGCATATACGCCGTGTTTCGTAGATATGAAGTAAGGCGGTGTCTTATCCATTCTAGCAATCAGTGTGAAACAAGGGTTATCTATTGAACTACCTGCACTTTGGTATTGTGGATTCATTAAATAGTGATGCTTCCGGTTGGCTGTGATAGTCTGCGCAGGCTGCTCTAAACTACTTCCTACGTTGCTGAAATTCGTGTTCATCAACCAAGGAGTGACAAGTGCATATTTTGGATTAGCTGTAACACATCCTAAAGGTTGATTTGCGGATGCAGGTTTACTCTGTCCATACTGCTGATCTATAAACACAGGTGCTATAAGTGAAAGCCTGTCTTTTGTTAAAATTGTAGGACTTGGAGCATTGATATCCTTACCTGCATCATTAAAATTGTAGGAACAAAGAAATTGAGGCTGAACGTAGTTAAACCGGTCTTTCGTTGATACCGTCGGGCATGGACTATTAACGGAACTTGTGTTATCACCATTGCTGTAATATGCGGCAAGAAAATCGGATGTTACAAGTGCGTGGTTATCTTTGCACTTGATAGTATGAGCAGGACCAGAAACCGGAATATTTTTGCTATATGGGTCCCCACTATAATACTTGCTTAAAAAATGAACGTTGGCTATTCCTAACCTATTTTGGCAACTAACCACCGGACAAGGTTCATCAATACCAGGAGCATTATACCCACCGTTACGGCTCATCGAATTCCATTTTATCATAAACGAATCCTTTCCTCCTGCAACAAATTTCACGAGCCCGGCAAATATACGTTCAAGCGTTTTGTCTGCTAACGGCTTTTTACGGTTAAAGATGGATTCACCCTCATCCTGCAAGTCCAGAACATCTTTCACCGGACGCCATTTTTCCAGATTACAAAACATATCTATTTTTCCATCTTTGCAATGGGAAGGTTCCGGCCATGTAATCGGAAGACCTTTTGCTGCAAATTGCCCGAAGAACCTACGTCTGGAAGTAAATGCACCATAATCGGCAGCATTAAGTATTTTATGTTCAAACTCATATCCGTAACTCTTTACATTACGTTTCCAACGTTCGTACAAACGTCCTTTATCTTTGGATATAGGTTTACCGTTAGCATCCATATCTCCCCAAGACATGAATTCTTCCACATTTTCAATCTGTATATACGAAGGATTCAGAGCTTCAATATAGCGGAACAAGTGTTCAGCCAATGTCCGGCTGTCCGCATCTCTGGGTAGCCCTCCTTTTGCCTTGCTAAAGTTCGTACACTCTAACGACGCCCACAATACCACATGAGCTTCTGGGTATATCTGCTTCATTCGGTTCACATGTGCAACTAAAGAAGAAAGTTCAAGCGTTCGGATATCCTCGGTGAAGTGCAATGCGTCCGGGTGGTTAGCTGCGTGGCTCGCTATGGCATTTTTATCATGGTTCACACATGCAACTACCTTCGCACACTGTTCGTCACTTACACAGGCTAGTTCTACTCCCGTCGAAGTTCCTCCGGCTCCACAGAACAAATCGACATACAGCAGGCTAATCATTCTTCACCTCCTTTCGGGATAAAAGCATTCCAGCGTCTGGTTATCTCGTAGCCTAATTTCGCTGTGTCTTCATACGTTTTTTCAGCATCAATCAAACGATTTGTATTGGATAGTTTGATTGTAGCAATTGGATAACTCCAGCCATCTTTCAAACAGATTTGAACCTCCTTGTATTTGTTAGAAGGAATACAGATCATCGGAAGCTCCGAGTTCAAAGTGCCAGAGCAAAAAGAAAAAACGGGAGTATAAACTTGTTTTTCCGTTTTCCCCATCATTGCAAGATGGAGATTCATTAAAGCCTCTTGAAATTGCTTCTCGTCCACTTGTGTGACGTCTCCCCCTTGCTCGCTATCGGGCAAAAAGCGGGTAATAAGCTCTTGTGAGCTTTTAGGTAAATCATTCTTTGTCATAATCAGTTGCGTTAATTGTTATCTTCTTGATTCTCCGGACAAATGAATCAAATTGTAATATTTGAACCTGTCATTTATCCGACTGTAATCGTCTTTAAAATACTCTTTCAACTGTGTAGCTGATAAGTTTGTCGTCATGTGGCAATACTTATCATAAAACTGCCATATCTCGGCCCGGGCGAAAAGAAACTCACTGCATAAATCCTTCGTACCTGTGCCATAAAAGTTTGTCAAATCCAAACCTATATCATTCAAGCAAATGTTTATCGGTGAATATTGAAAAGCCTTTGAATCATCCTCATTGTAGGTATACTTATCCAAGTTGTTATGCAACGTGTAATAGTTCACCATTTGTCCGACAGATAAATTCAGAAACTGCATTGGGCTATTAATCCTCCGCAAATACACCGAAAAAGCCTGCATCAAAACTGTTTTTCCTGCACCGACATCACCACATAGAGCAATATTTTTATGTAGTTTATAGCCTTTATCTGCCGGATAGATAGTCTCTGCAGAACGACATCGATTAAAGTAGTGAATCAGAAAACGGATAACCTGCTCGTTACTTTCATCTACAACAAACGTTTTATTCTCACGAGCCAATATCTGCGTACCGGCTTCACATAAACATGCAAGATGCCGCGCATACGAGAAATCAGACATAAAATCAAAAAACTTCGTTGTAGTCAGGCTTTGCCCCATCGCTTGCGCTTCTACTATCACCTGTCCGATTCGTTTTTCCGGATATTCGTTCTTTTTCATCTTTCCACTCTTTTAGACCTGTATATTTCCACCAATAAATAAAGCGACGTTTAGCGTCAGGAAGTGTAAGAACTGTGCTTTCTGCACCCGTAGATCGTATCCATGAAAGGAAATTATCAATTTGTCGGGGAATCATTAAAAAGAACTCCGTACTCAATCCAGATTGTCGGCAAGCATTTTCTTTCCATAATTCATCTTTCAAAAGCAAATCTTTAATATCACTAATATTTATAATCGGCTCCCTCGCTTCTCCCCTTTTGGGGATTATAGGGGGAGTATTATTATTTCCTTTACTTTCCTTTCCTTTACTTTGTGCACTTCTTTCGGAGTTTTTAGGCATTTCCTCGGAAGAAACGGGTATTTCCTCGGAAGAAATAGGCTTTTCTTCGGAAGAAATAAGGATAAACTCTGATATTACACATTTCCGCTTTGATAAATTGCAGATATACTGATACCGTTCCTGTATTCCTTTTGAAGTTATGATCTTCTCTTTTTCAAAAAGTTCATTAGAAAATAACCCGATTACTAAGCAGCTTTTAATCACCTCCTGAATATACACCTCTTCATACCCCGTTTGTTCCGAAATGATGAAGGGCAACTCTTTATCCCACCTCATGTAGTACCCTTGTTTATAGATAATACATAGCAGGAGAGCATATACAGTAACAGCTTTGCCACCTTGGTATTTGATTAATTTCCTAATCTTTAAATCCGAAAAAAAATCAATGTCAAAAGGGAAATATTCAAGTCCGATTTTATTCTTTCTCCCCATTTATCAATAGATTTGTAGTTACTACTCTCGCTGTTCTTCGTCCGGTATAACCCTCGTTTCAGCCCCAGTCTTATCTATTATAACAGGCTTCCCGGCAACCGTGATGGAAGTACGACAACCTTCGGGCAATGATTTTAAGAAGGTGCTTACTACCGGAGAATTGGCATTTGTACCAATCTGCTCCTCTATATTAGTTTCTGTATAAGGGTAAACGTCCATGATAGGTGTTTCGGATACCATTCCGATCTGATAATCTGCCATTGTTCCCTTCATACCTTCGTCCAACTTCTTCACGGCATCGCGCAAGTCTGCAGCTTGTACCAATACTTGAGTGGAAGTCTTTTTTTCAGCGCCACTTTTGTCGTCCAAAGTAACAAAGATGAGTTTACACTTGAACCAGCGGTCTGCAGCTTCTTCTTCACTTGTAAATATCTCGCTGTAATTAGCACGCTTTATATCAGAAACGGTAAATTCACCGGAGATGAAGGGCGTCATTTCTTCGATAATTCGTGCTTCAGCTTCTGTAAAGCTAAGCGCATCGACCAGATAAGGTTCTGTAACCTTTTTCTGCATTCCATTCTCCATTACTTTCTCGTAACGGATTTTACACTCAAACCAGGTATGCATCATACTTTTCCTCCTTTAATTCTTGTTTAATAGCTTCTTTAAGAGCAGGTAATATCTTAGCTGCAAATCTCTCGCAATATCCTCTCATATCCTTATTACTGCACTGATAAGCGACACCTTGATACATTTTTCTTCCAAAGTAATCGACATCAATACTCAATATGAATACTCTAATTTCAATAGGTGTGGACCAAGAGAAATTAAAGTTTCCCCAATCAGTAAGAGAATAAAACTCTTTCTTATCAGTAAGAATAACTTCACCCAGCCAACCACCTTTTTCTGTATGTAAAGTATATCGGCGAATTGTTTCTTTTGCCATAATCATTCAATTTTAGATAGTTTCTTTATTATATTTTTCACTAATCTCACTGCATTTTGTACCCGGGTACTTTTACTTTCCAAATTAACATTCTCAATAAGGACAGGAAGTAGCCGGAGCAGGTCTTTTACTATGTAATCAGGTACGCTTTTCATAATCTTTGCAGACAATTAGTAAGGTACTCGACTGACATTTATAACCAATCCTTTGTTAGCTGCAAACACCGGCTTACCCGTCAAACAGATAACCTCATCCACGAAGCTCTTCTCATTCGAATTGCCGTCACTCAAATGAATGAGTACAATGTTCTGTGTCTGTGATAAATCATTTTCTGATAGCAGCCCTTTAGTAGTCTCAATCTCCATGTGCGATTTAAGCAATCGGGGACGCATGGATATCGGTATACGTCCATCTGATATATTACGATCAAGAATATCATCCGCATAATTCGCTTCTACAAGCCAATGATTCACATTATCAAAAGTATAATCACAATAGAAAGTATCAGTAAGAAAAACAAGCCTTCCCATATCCGGATGATCTACCTGATAACCAAAGGCTGGAACGTCATGTTGTACTTCAAAAGGAATCACTTTGAAATTCCCTACTCTATAACCACGGTCAGGCTCTGCGATCTTCGCGAACGGAGGCATAACGGAGAATCCCTTGCTTTTATAGACAGCTTCCGGTGAAATTATCGGAAATCCTATCTTTAGATACTCTGTGTAAAATCCTGCATGGTCCCCGTGCTCATGACTTACCAGACAACCGACTATTTTCTTGATGTTGTAGTTCATCGCAGCTTTTACCTTCGACAGCTTTATTCCTGCTTCTATTATCAGAGCTTCATCCTTATTTTCAAGGATGTAGCAATTACCGAGACTATTGCTTCCTAATACTTTTAGTTTCATTTTCGACCTTCTTAACTTTATAGAGTTGGGTACATTTCAGTTTCGCAAGGGGCCATTGTAAGAAGAAAGCAGCAGGCCTCACAACTTCGTTAGGCACTAAACCAGTAACCCAAATTACCGGTTGCTTTCTTGCAGACAAATCAAACAGCTCATTGAAATCGGTAATTTTACCGCACCTTACATATCTGTATTTCATACTCCAAGTAGTTTAGAATAGAACTCATAGTTCCTCTTCTCCGTTCCGGTATCTTCCTGGTAATACTTTGCGCGTTTACAGAATTCATCATAGCACTTAGGACAATACCATTGGTTTAGAACGGCTATATAATACCCCTTTTCTGCAGGGGTATTACAATAGTCACAGATACCATATCCTCCGGCTTTAGCAGACAGTTCCGCTCCCAAGACCTCTATTACCAGAAATCCTTTTTCGTTATCTACTTTCTTCGCCATAATTGAATTAATATGGAAGAGGGGCATCGTTTGTTACTTTCGGTTGCTGGGTAGTGGCAGGTGTAGGAGCAGTAGGCTTCACTTCCTCAAATTTGGCGTCCTCAATATCACCTAAACGCTTTTTATTAGCAGCCCCTTCTATTTGGACCGCACGCTGTCCGGCAGCAATATCAGTTTCTGTTTCATCCGGTTCATCAAATAGAGCTGAATCATCAGACATACCAATAAGAATTTTGCAAGCACGCCCGATCACGGTTTTCTTTGCCATTTCGTCACCGAAATTTTTATGTGCCGGAGAACCGCCTTTCGTAGCTCCCTGCATCCACGCCTGTTTTATCTGGGTGAAATTCATAATCTCAACAATACTCCGTCCGTCCTCGGTCGTGAGAATAGCATAAGCCCCTTTAACCTTGTTTGCATCCAAACCTTCCAAAGTCTGCTCATGTTTGATAATCTTTTTAAGCCCGGTTTGCGTATCAACAGAGAATATAAATTCATCCCCTTCATATACGCAATTGGCAATGGCAGTTTTAACACCGCCCACACGTTTGGCGATGGCAAGCGTTCCAAGGTAGCTACGTTGCAAAGTAAGTTTGCTACCATATACAATAAAGTAGCACTGCTTTTTCATCGGAGAAAGCCCTTGAACGACCATGTCAAGCAAAGCATTTGCAACACTTTCTTTCGTACATACCACTAATGCAGGTTTATCATTCCGGTCCTTCGTTTCTTGAAGAATAAGCCATGCCGATTTCAACGCATTTGCCGCTGAATAGTTAGCCGGAAGTTTGAGCTCTCCTGCTTCTTCAAAGTCTTTAATTTTAGACAATACAGTATCAACCACATCTTTCTGAACAATCGAAAGGTTTTGTTGCGGTTGTTGTGCAGGAGCCGGTTGGGCTCCGTTTTTGTTGTCAAACACATTTCCTGTCTGACCTTGAGTTGTTTCTGCCATAATCTGTTACGTTAAATGATTATTGAATAGTTAATTTAGCACCTCTCTCTACAAAGAGGTTTATAATTTGTGACTTACAAGAGATAAGGTTACAAACGCTCTCCCGATTATCTAACCAAATAGGAGCTGTCACACCTTTTGCCCGGCAGATAGCATTGATGATGTCAATACCGGCGTTCATCTTTGCGGCCGTATTCAGATCAGAATAGGGCGTACCGTCCACCATGCATTCACAGGTATCGAATTCTGTGCCATCTACCTGCGTATCGAACATCCGAAATTGAACATAGGAAAAAGCAGAATTGATTCGTTTATCAACCAAAGCTACTTTTGACTTCATAAAGTCAAGTATTGTGGCTTCGATCTGCTCGAAATCTGCAACCTGCTGCTGCATGGTACTTAGTTGTGACTGCAGCTCATTAATACGCTGTTGCGTACGTTCAATCTGTTCCTTTTTGGATAATCTTTCTTTGAGGGCATATATATCCGATTGAAGAGACTTTTTAGCATCGGTGTATTCTGATACATCGGCAGGAGTATATTCGGTCTTTAGAGAGGATTCTAATGCTTCTATTTCTTTTTTCAAAGAGATATATTCTGCATTTTTCTCTATGAGCACAATTACATCTACTGCTTTCGGCTCTGAATTCTGCAACTGCTGTTTCTCTCCCTCCAAAGTAGATAACAGATTCTTTTTTTCTTTGATAGCCAGTTCAATGTCGTGAACCTGTTTTTGTAAATCCTCAATCTTAGTTTTGAGTGCAGTCCCTTTCTTGATATTGTCATTCAAACGATTAGATTTATTGGTTTGAAAAGCATCTTGCATTTCCTGTAATTTGTTATTATAATCCTCTCCCTCAAATGCTCTATTACAAGTCGGGCAAACAAGATGGGAATTATCAGCAACAAACTGTTTAGAACAGATAGTACTATATTCTTCGAGTAATTTGTTTCTTTGCGATTGGTATTCCGTCAAAGAGTTATTTAGCGTTAATAGCTTGTTTTCCAAATAGCGAATATCCGTATTCATATTAGAAATAGAGCTTTCTTTTGCCGACAAGTCAGAATACCACTTATCATGTTCGACATTGGAGTCCTTTTTGACCTTCCGTTTGAGCCCTTCTATACATTCATACCTATCATCAATCTGTCTGCGAACAACACGCCTGCGGGCTGCTTCTTCTTCGTCAGCTTTTGACTTGTCAGCAATCAAAGAATCATATTCTTTTATTTGATTTTCCTTGGTTTCTATATCGGAAGACAAAGCTACCCAATCTTCTTCCTCTGGCATATTCCGATTGTTTTCCTCAATGCGACCGGGGATGTCTGCTACCTCTCCCTTAATTCTGTTTTTCTGGGAAACAACCTGTTTTTTATACTCATCTAGCGTTTTGCCTGAATTCAAAGCATTGATAAGTGGAGTATATAAATCCTTGTTTCCTATTGTTATTAACTCATCAAATACATCTGTGTTAGTAATGTCACCACCGACAATTTCAAATAACATTTTTCTCTGTTCCTGCATTCTCAAAGAAGGAAAATAGGCCGGATTGGTGATCTGCCGGAAAAGTTGTTCCGGACAAATTGCAGAAACCTTTGCATCATATTCACGTTTTCCGTATGGAACATCATCTACGAAGTAATCAACACTATGTCCGTCCATTACTTCCTTTGCAGTTCCGCGCTTCTTCACCCAGTTCTCTTTGTAACAGCGGCGGAAAACGGTTTCTACGCCATCAACAGAAAGGACTACGACAACTTCATGTTCCAATTTAGGAAGAGCCTTACCATTAGCATCAAGCGTCTTAATGTTGAAGTCCGCTCTGTTCTGGCTGTCTTTTCCGAACAAAGTCCATAAAAAAGCGTCCATCATCGTACTTTTACCAGTAGCGTTGTCACCAAAAATATTAGTAACTTCCGGGTCGAAATTCACTTCTATAGAGCGTATGCCCTTAAAATTTGTGAGTATCATTCTCACTATTCTAATGTCTGCCATAATCTTGTTGCGTTAATACATTATTGATGTGTCATACGATACTTCCTGGGCGTGATGCCTACGTTCTTGAAAAAAGCCGCATAAAAAGATTGGCGATTTGCAAAACCGACCATGTCGCTAATCTCTTCCACGTTTTTGTCGGCATAACGCTTATCCGTCAATAAATGCAAAGCATCTTTAATCCTGTATTCATTAACCAGGGAACAGTAATTCATTCCGAAACGTGAGTTCACTACTGCGGAAAGGTAACGAGTATTCGTTTTAAGCTCTTTCGCCAAATCTTTCGCCGAATAGTCAGCATCCTTGTACTTCTTCTGTACAACGATGATATTCAAAATCTTGTTGTACAACTCATCTGCCAATGCCGGACGTATCAATGTACGATAGGCTGCATTTTTCACTCTCTTTTCCCTCAAATTATAGGGAGCCTTTTTCTTAGTTTCTTCTGTACTCATAATGTTACATTTAAAGAGTTATTTAATAATCGGAACAGCATTCATTGTTCCTTTTGTATTCACATCCTGTATGTTCAAGGTTTCAACCTTGAAACATTTCATCATACGATCTGCAACCGTCCCCAAATTAAGCCGTTTACCGATATAATGATCGTGGGCCTGTTGCTCCGGGAGATTAATCCACGTTGTAATGGTGTCTACGTCTCCACCTTCGTCTTTTAAATGAAGTTTTACTTTTGTCCTTATCATAGTATTTATTTATTAAAAATGTGCATGACGCCGGTTGAAGCCGATCTATTAAGGCAGGGCAGGCACCCCCACATTCCTCATGCACATTCAATTAGTATTTCTTTCCGTGCATCTTTTCACGATAATCGTTATATTGCATCTTCTGTTCAATGTGCCAAAACAGATCGAAATTAAGGTGTTTGGCAAAACCAAAGAGTGAAAATATCATATCATTAATAGTAGTAGGAAAATCAAATAAATCCTCATATCTTTCGGGAAGTGTAGATATTGCATATATGGTTTCCGTGAATGTTTCACTAGCACAAGAGTCAACAGAATCATCTATAGATTCAGAATTAATGTCCTGCATTGCAGATTCAAGGTTTATATTCCGAAGTCCAGCCAAGTCAAGCAAACGAATAACAGCATCAGTTAGCTTTTCCTCTATAGAGCCTTTAATCGTTTCATTATATGCGACTTCGAACCCACGTTCTTTTGAAATATAAGGGTCTAACCCTTGACAAATGCGGCTAGTTTCAATCCTCTTTTTGAACCAATCAACATTAGCACGTTTATTCAGAAAACTACCCCTATCAGCTTCCACAGTTTCCATCAGTTTAGAAATCACAAGGCAAAGAAAATGCTTGTTACTTAGCTCCAATTCGTGAACACGATGTTCACAAGCTGTTTTATACGCCTTATCTCTAAGAATGTTTAAATTAGTTTTACTCATACCTGTATTTATTCGAATTATTTACTTATCGTTCAACTATAATTGTGTACCATCAAATATTCCATGTATAGCTGCATATTCAGCATTGTAAACTGCGATCATCTCCTTCTTGGAATACATGAGCGGTGAATTATCCGATTTCCCCTTGCGTTGGGGATGAAGTCTTTTTTCTTTCACCATCTTTTTAACCCATGCTTCACCGTGGGTAAAGCTCTCTCCATACCTGGTATCTCGTTCTTCGAAGAACTTATAGGCTTCACGTTGAGTTATCAAATCCATTTTAGGATGCAATAACTCTAGCATATTAGCAGCACCAAGTTCGGCCACCCCCGCCAAAAGATTTTTTATTAAATACTGTTGGTCTACCATATTATCCTCCTTTCTTTACAGAGTATTTCGCCTGATATATCAAAACCAAATCCCCTATCATCATCACAAATGCAATTACTATCCTGCACACTTCGGTGGCATTCCCAAGCACCCAGAGAGCCAATAGCATAATTATTATCGCTGTGGCAGTTTCACCTCCGGTAAGTTCTCTTTCTTCTACTTCTTTTTTAGCCATAATCAGTGTTGCGTTAAATGAATCAATGTTGCGTTAAAGAGCCGTCTGTTTAAATAGTCCTTTTTCGGCTGCGTATCTGTTGAACTCTGCCATCGAATGAACTCCAAGTTTGCGGAAGCTGTTACGACGATGATTGTTGATAGTATGGGAAGAGAGAAACATTCTGGAAGCAATATCATCATCAGAAAGTCCTTCATAACACAAGCGCATTATTTCAGTCTGCCGGTCAGATAGCTTGCTATTGAACTTTGGTTGGCAAATCTTCTTAAATCCGTCACATTCTCCCCGTAAAGGACAGCCGACAAATTCAAAATGGAAATTCCAATTTTCATCTATATCAACTTCGTTATCGTACAGACCAAAGTTACATTTGATAAATCTCCGTACAGCCAAGAAATCACGGTAGTATCTGTTCCCTTCATATCTGGCATAGATTTTCCGTAACGCTTCGTATGCTTCTGGATAGAATTCCTCTAAAACCTCCAAGAATCGTTGAATAAACTCAATATCGGATTCTTTCAACTGGCGTTCAGGCATTCCTATCTCTTTGATGGTAACCTCTCCCCCTGGTGTCGTATAGAATTCAATCGGTCGCATTTTTAGTCCTCCGGAAACAATTCTGATGCAGGTATACCTAATTCTTTCTCAATCATAGCGCGAGAAAGCGCATCCGGTTTTTGTGTACCGGACAACCAACACCGGACTGTATTCGGATGCTTCATAGTTATTGCAGCAATACGGTCCACAAAGGCACTCTTTGGAGCCTTTACAACTCTTCGTTCCGGAAGAGAATCATAAATGCCTCGGAAATCCCTTTGGCATCCGGATGCTATGGTTTCAGCAACAATCACTGAAATATCAGCACCCTTCAAATCTGGCAATGTCATATTTTCCATTTTACCTCCTATTTATTTGTCAATCACTCAATTTTGAACTATTTTTGTCTCGTTATAAAACTTACAACGGGACAAATATAGATACATTTATCTATATATCAAAGAAAACTTAGATATTTTTATCTACAATTTATTTTTTTATGCCTAAAAAGAGTGATAGCGCATTGCGCGACAGAGTTATAGAGTATATTAAAAATAAAGGAATGTCTGTTAGAGCCTTTGAAAAGGCAATAGGCTTTCCCAATGGTAGTATTGCGCAATACACAGACAACACAAGCAGAGACACATTGAATAAAATAGCATGTGCTTATCCGGACTTTGATATAGATTACATAATAACAGGCAAAAAAGAAAATGTAGATATAAACATCTACAAACATCCTGTACCTTATGAATTCGTTCAGGCTATGATTGACGAGCGAAAGCGACACGACGAGATGAACGCAGAACTCATCAGACAAAATGGAGAACTAATAGACATGCTTCAAGAAAGGAAAAAAACGGCTGCCCGCATGGAAAGTGCTGCCGAATGTGCCGATGCAAGTGGGTCAGGATTGGAGAAATAACATATAAAACACCAAAATACTAATGATTATGAAACATGTGCTATTCATTTTCTTTACAACTTTACTATTTACAGGATGTAGTAAAGATGAAGATAAAGAAGTTGAGCTTGATTTCAAGCCAACAACCCCTACTGAAATAGTAGGCCTATGGGGCAGACAAGATGGAGCAAAGTATTATTATTACAAGTTTAATGATGAAACAAATGGTTCCTACCAACTCATAGACAAAGCAGGATCTATGGATACCTATTACAAATTCACTTATACCATCGGAACAACTGGAGACCCTTATATAATGGAATATACCCTAAAAGATGGAACAAAAAAAACTATAGGAATAGGCATGTACAAATGGGGAAACTTAATGTTAGGGTCAAAAGAGTTCTCCAAATTAGAAAAATAGCTTATGGATTATAACCGATTCACCATAGACTTAATTAAAAGTTCCTTTACTCAATATGCAGCAACAGGAACTATAAATGATACAGAACTCGATAACGGTATTTCAGAGATAAGCAAGGCTATCGACAAGGCTCTTATATCCAATGAGAATACAACAGCCTTAGAAAGTCTAAAAAATGATTTACAGTATATAAGATATGAACTTTTATAAATAGAAACAATATGGCAACAACAATTTCAGTATCAGAAGCTGCTAAGCTTCGCAAGCGATGGGGAAATAGCCCATGCGATCATCCCAGAGAACTATTAGTAGAGTACATTGATAACTTTCAATCAAAAACAGGAGAATATGTATGCCCTATTTGTGGGGAGTTCTTCGATAAGGAGGAAAAAAAAGAACTCGAAAAAAAAAGAGAATCAACCTCATCAAACAAATAGTGTATTATGACTAAAAAGGACGCTATCAAAATATTCGAAGATAAGAAGATTCGTACTGTTTGGGACGATAAAACGGAAGAATGGTACTTTTCCGTGATTGATGTTATCGAAGCCCTAACAGACACTACCAATCCGAGAAGATATTGGAGCGATCTAAAAATAAAACTTTCAAAGGAAGGTAGCCAACTGTACGATTCAATCGTACAGTTGAAAATGCCTGCTCCAGATGGCAAGATGAGAAAAACCGATGTTGCTACTACAAAACAGCTTTTTCGTCTCATCCAATCTGTTCCCTCTCCCAAAGCGGAGCCGTTCAAACTCTGGATAGCACAAGTTGCAAAAGAACGTCTGGACGAGATGCAGGACCCGGAGCTAACGATTGATCGTGCCATGATGGAATATAAAGCATTAGGTTACTCCGATAATTGGATAAACCAACGCTTGAAGAGTATTGAGGTACGCAAGGAACTCACAGACGAATGGAGAAGAAACGGAATGCAGGAAGGTGTTCAGTTTGCCGCTCTAACAGATATCATTTATCAAACATGGGCCGGAAAATCGGCGAAAGGATATAAGAAGTTCAAGGGATTAACAAAAGAAAATCTTCGCGATAACATGACGAATACCGAACTTATTCTTAACATGCTTGCCGAAACTGCTACAACTGATTTATCGAAGGAGAAAAGCCCATCTGGATTTACTGAAAATGCACAAGTGGCACATGAAGGAGGAAAAGTTGCACAAGTCGCCCGGGAACAATTAGAAAGCCAACTCGGCCGTTCGGTCATTTCTCCACTTAACGCAAAGAGCGTACTACAAGTAGATAACAAGCCCAAAGAGGAAGAAAATAAAAAGGAAGATGAGTAAACCAAGAGCATATACAGAAGAAACCTTGTCTATAATTGCAAGATTCTTCCAGACAATAGATTTCCTCGTATCAGCCAAACAGATACGTGGAAAGGCTACTTACTGTAGGCTATACAACATTGATCGTCGCAATTTCGATGCGCAGTCAAAGAATCATTCTTTAGGCTTCTTTCAAGTTTCCTGGTTGTTGGGCCTAATTAAGGATTTCAAAATTTCTGCAGAGTGGTTAATGACCGGCAAAGGGGATATGTTCAAAAAATAATATTATGACAAAAATAGACAGCAACAAAAAAATAGAAATAAACCTGTATAAAGACCCATGGGATAAAGAAATGCACAATTTCGCTCCAGGAGAAGAAGATAAATTTATGGAATGGTTTTTAGAAAATGCAAATGTTTATACATCCATAGAGAAGACATTTACGTTTGAACAAATATATGATGAAAATATCCAAAGAAATCGATGCTTCGGCAATTCCCAATATTTAACAAATAAGTACAATCACACTTATGCAGAAGGTTTTGTCCTTTATCCATTTAATCAAGAACTCTTGCCGGATCATTATCTTATACACGCATTCAATCTCGAAAATGAAACTGTATTAGACTATACTCTTAACAAAGTAATCACACCAGAATACTTACCCAAAGAATATTTTGGCATAATTATTCCTAAAGAATTTATAACTCACAATTACAATGAATCTGACACCTATAATAAATCATTAATACTTGATTATTGGAGAACTATCAGATAATCTATTTATTTTTTCTCCTTTTTACCCCATTGTCACCTGTAAGAACATACGTTATTACACGGCGATTGGCATCGTCATTCTGCGAATAATCCTTTTCTAAATACATGTCTGTTACTTTCATTGCATCATCGACATGATTCAGAGCTTCATGTACAACATACTTATTTATACGTAGATCATTGCGGGCAATAGTCGCCCATGAGTGGCGGGCTGCATAAAATTCCAAATCTTCAATACCTAGAATTTCGCCAATCTTTTTCAAACCTTTATTTACAGCAGTATTTAAACAATCCTTTGATGCGTACATACAATAGAACTTAAAGACTCTACGCCTTGTCTTATCCATATACTTTTCAATCAACGGCATAGCCTCTGGTTCTATTTTAACACTAATCTCCGCCTTATCCTCTCGACGATTTTTTGTCTTAGTTCGCTGATAAGTAATACGGCCATCAGCTATACAATCACAATTAAACAAATCAACTGTATTCATTCCGATAAGATAAAACGATAAAGCAAACACATCTCTTGCCAAGTTCACACGTGTACATCCAATATTCGTAGAAGGCTGGTCCGGAAGAGTTAATATCTTCCTTATTGTTTCTGCCGATAGATTTCTCTTTTTTGCAGGAGTAGGTTTCTTCACATGGTACTTTTGGAATGGAGACCAGGGAATCCGAATGATCCCCATTTCCTCATCATTATATTCTTTTTTTGCCAAATTATGTAATGCGCGAATATAACCAGGATATAAAGATAGTGCCCGATCACCAAGTACACGATTACTCAACGGCTTTCTATCTTTCAGCCATTTCTCGTAATCTTCCATAAAAACAGAAGTTATTTCTGAAATAGCTAAAGTATCTCTTTTGATAAATCGCTTCAAACTTTCAATAGTCGTTTTATAGCTTCTGGCGGAACCGCCATGCCCATCCTCTTCCATCTCTTTTATTTTCCGGACAGAAAAAGCTATAAAATCTATGTTCTCTACTTTTGGTTTTACTCCATTTTCCAGCTCTTTAATCAAATCATCAATAGGCATACTCTTCAACTTCAAGCCAAGTTCGGTACAAATCGCTTCATACTCTTCTATCATCTTGTCCGTTTTATCCGTTATGTTCTTTTTTAGTTTAAAAGAGGAACGGGTGATATCGTCCTGCTTTACATAGATAGGAGTAGACAGATATTTTTTCTGCCGGTTATGCGTCACTCTAATTTTCACATTCCAAGTTCCGTCAGAACGTTTTTGATGTTTATACACCTCTGCCTTAAAAGTTGCCATAGTATTTTATTTAAGTTGTGGAACAATAGTAGAACATTCCACCGCAAATATATAAATTTTCATTGGTAAAGTGCGGTAATAAAAAAACCACGCTATGTTAAAAGCGTGGCTTAAAGTACACCCGGAGGGAATCGAACCCTCATCTCAAGAACCGGAATCTTGTATTCTATCCATTGAACTACAGGTGCTTATGCTAATTACACTGGCTAGAGTAGTATGTTAATATGAAATTTTCTTAAAATTTTCGTTCAAATTTTGTTCCCATAGGTGGTGGACGAACCGGAAACCTCCATTCTATCCATTGAACTACAGGTGCTTATACAAATTTATCAGGTTAGAAAAAACGCTTCATCCGCTTAAATAAAGAAGCCATTCTTTCTAAATGCGAGGACAAAAGTATAAAAAATCTTCTCATCTTCCTAATGATTCTTCTTTTTTTATAGTTCTTAAGGTACTTCCCCATGTTAAGGCACTGTTATTTTGAAATGCTTTAGAGCATTTACTTTATCAAATTGACAATCTTTTAGAGAATATCCATTACATATATCAATTTTATTCCTATCTTTGCCGACAATTAACATTTAACAAACCTATGAGTTACTTGATAAAACCTAAGAACTATAATCCGCTACTCGACCTCAAACAGACCGAGCTGGGAATCAAGCAAATAAAAGAGTTCTTCCAATTAAACTTGTCATCCGAGCTACGCCTTAGACGTGTGACTGCCCCCCTTTTCGTATTGAAAGGAATGGGTATCAATGACGATTTGAACGGAATAGAACGACCCGTTTCTTTCCCTATTAAAGATCTGGGCGATGCACAAGCCGAAGTGGTTCATTCATTGGCTAAATGGAAAAGGTTGACCTTAGCTGACTATCATATCGAACCCGGATATGGTATTTATACGGATATGAACGCAATCCGTTCAGACGAGGAACTGGGCAACCTGCATTCTCTCTACGTAGACCAGTGGGACTGGGAACGTGTCATCACCAATGAAGACCGGAACGTAAACTTCCTGAAAGAGATCGTCAACCGTATTTATGCGGCTATGATCCGTACAGAATATATGGTATACGAAATGTATCCGCAAATCAAGCCGTGCCTGCCACAAAAGCTACATTTCATCCATTCAGAAGAATTGCGCCAACTTTATCCGGATCTGGAACCCAAATGTCGCGAACATGCCATTTGCCAGAAATACGGAGCTGTGTTTATCATAGGCATAGGCTGCAAACTTAGCGACGGCAAGAAGCACGACGGACGCGCACCGGACTATGACGACTACACAACCAAAGGATTGAACGACTTGCCCGGACTAAACGGCGACCTCCTTCTGTGGGACAATGTACTGCAACGCTCCATCGAATTATCATCTATGGGAATCCGTGTTGACAAAGAAGCCTTGCAACGTCAGTTGAAAGAAGAAAAAGAAGAAAAAAGACTGGAACTTTATTTCCACAAGCGATTGATGAATGACACCCTTCCACTATCTATCGGAGGAGGTATCGGACAATCCCGCTTGTGTATGTTCTACCTTCGCAAAGCTCACATTGGAGAGATACAAGCCAGCATCTGGCCCGAAGATATGCGCAAAGAATGTGAAGAACTTGATATACACCTTATATAACAAACTATGAACGTACAAATTGAAGAAAGCTGGAAAGCACATTTAAAACCCGAATTCGACAAAGACTACTTTCGCACACTGACCGATTTCGTCAAAAGCGAATATAGCCAGTATCAGATCTTCCCTCCGGGAAAACTGATCTTCAATGCTTTCAACCTTTGTCCTTTCGACAAAGTGAAAGTTGTAATTATAGGACAAGATCCCTACCATGGACCGGGACAAGCACATGGTCTCTGTTTCTCTGTAAACGACGGAGTGCCTTTTCCCCCTTCATTAGTGAACATATTCAAAGAAATCAAAGCCGACATCGGTTCAGATGCCCCGACCACGGGAAACCTGACTCGCTGGGCAGAACAAGGAGTATTATTACTCAACGCAACTCTGACGGTACGTGCCCATCAAGCAGGTTCACATCAGAATCGTGGCTGGGAAACATTTACCGATGCTGCAATCCGTGCCCTGGCAGAAGAAAAAGAAAACCTGGTATTTATCTTATGGGGATCATACGCTCAAAAGAAAGGGGCGTTTATCGACCGCAACAAGCATCTGGTGCTCACCTCTGCCCACCCCTCTCCTCTTTCAGCTTACAACGGCTTCTTCGGAAACAAACATTTCAGCCGTACAAACGATTACCTGAAAACCCATGGAAAAACAGAAATCGCATGGTAGTTGGAGAAGTTGAGAATGGAGAGTTGAGAGTTAAGAATAAAGAGTAAAGAGTAAAGAGTAAAGAGTAAAAAAATGGCTGCACTATTCGTCGAATGATAGCGCAGCCATTTTTCTTTTTCTATATTGTAGCAAAACAATTACACGTCCGAATTTCCACTCTCAACTCTCAACTCTCAACTTATCCTAGTACCACTGAATGTTACTTTGCGTTTGGCTTCTCTGCTCATACTTCAAGTCTTGCAAGATGCTTGCATTCGCACGGATGGTAACATTGTAATATTTCCAGCGTCCGAAAGGAGAAAGACTGGCGGACAGGTTGAAACAGTGCAAGTCACGGGAGATTGTACAAGAAGTCTGCGTAATCTCTTTTGCCTGAAAATCATAGCCCGAGTTGAACGAGAGCGACCAGTTGTTAGAAATCTTTATATTTCCGTTTGCATTGATGTTATGCGTATACGTATAAGGATATCGCATGGAATAACGGTTAATAGGCTTAGACCTATCTTCACGGATATTAAACGAATAGCTAAGGCTTAACGACCAAGGCATCTTAAACACCTGATAACCATCCGGGTCTGCCTGTGCTTTCTCTACTTTCTTAGGTGTAGTACCATCTCCTTCCGTTCCGTCAGATTCTTCATCGTCACTATCCTCCGACTTCTTATCTTTTCCTTTTTCATCCTCCTCTTTCGGACCGAACCATTTCTTCCATGTGTCATTATTAAAGGTATAGTTGAAAGAAGAACCATATCCTTGGAAACGCCCAAAACGACCATACGACCATTCTGTACGGTTACTGGTCACTACATTACCGCTTTTATCGAATGTATAGGCATACGTAGCGAATTGGGCATTCATATTGAAAGTATAATTCTTGGTCAGTTTCAGACGGAGGTTCATACTTAAGTCACTCCACGGTCTTTCCTTTGCCGCCATATTATAGGACATATTGGCACTCAAATCATCAATAAGGCTAACTTTCTTGACTGTATCATTCTTTGCGTCATAATACTTCATCTCCAAGTTATTAGCTATCGAGAAACTAACCGTTCCCGACCCCTCACGAGAAGGCACGCCATAAGGCTGATTGGTAAAAGGAGAATAATATTGTGTATTACCATTATAATCGGTATATTCTTCCCAGTACTTGCCAAATCCCGGAGCACCACTCAAACTCACCTGCGGTGTGAATACGTGACGAATCTGTATCTCCTTCTTCTTCGCAAAGATCGGTTTATACATACCATACAATTTCGTACTTAGAGCCAAACTAGCCGAGTAATTGGATACACGATAAAAGCCGTTAAGAGAATCGCCCGGCAATGATTCCAGCCTGTGAGTATCTTCGTTATAATGCTGATTGATTTTACGGGTGTACCATCGTTCTGTATAATTCACAGAAGGATTGACCTGCAAATATTTGAACAGCGTAAAAGTAGCACTGATAGGAATGTTATGGTTCATCGCATTCTCCCATGAGCTTAGTCCGGCTTTGAACAAATGGTCATCTTTAGTACGGATACTGTTTGTCAGACGTCCCGTATAACCAATGGAAATCTTCTCGTACCAACGTTCGGCTCCTGCCGCTTTCTTGCGCTTGAACGGAAACAGACGGCTCAACGTAATATTCAAGTCAGGCAAAGTGACCGCAATAGAAGAGTCACGCATTGTCTGTGCGATATTGGTAGTTCCGGATAAGGTCAGACCGATATCGGGAAAACTACGAGAATAACTAATACTTGATGTTTTGGTATTTTGAGTCAACAACTGCGAATTATAAAGGTTGTTGATATTAGAACGTTCATAACTACTGGTCGAGAAGTTCACACTGGCAGAGAATGTAGTGTTCGGACTGGCTTTAGCATCCTGTCGATGGTTCCATACCACCTTAAAGTCCTTAGCAACTGTATAGTCCGGCATCCCTTTATCTCCAGTCTTGGTGACCTGATAGTCCGCTTGCAGCGTACCGGAATATTTATAGCGTTTATTATAGTTTGTCAATCCAGACAATCTCCATGAACCTTTCGTGAAGATATCTCCCGTTATTTTCAAGTCCATGATATCACTCATGGCAAAGTAATATCCTCCTTCTGCCAAACCGAAACCACGACTGGAGTCATCCATATAAGTCGGCATAATGAAACCGGAAGAGTAACTGCTGGAGAATGGGAAGAAGAAAAACGGCACAGCCAACGGCAGAGGCACATCTTCCACAACCAGATAGGCAGGTCCTGTCACTACATTCTTTTTAGGGCGCACCTTAGCTCTCGTCAGCTGCATATAGAAGTGGGGATGATCGTGATGATCGCAGGTTGTATAACGCCCATGCTCCATAAAAATTTCATCATTGGCCCCTTTCTTCGCCTTGCTTCCGGTCACATATCCTTCTCCCTGCTGGGTGACGATATCAGTAATTCCCGCTTTCTTGGTTTTGAAGTTATATCGGATTGTTTCCGTATCATACGAGGTATCACCTTCTTTAAATACCGGTTTACCTTTTTCCACTCCGGTAGTATCCTTGATACCATAAGCATGCACAGTACTACTATCCAGATTCATCGAAATAACTTCCGCAGCCAGTTCGATGTTCTGATAATTCACTTTTCCGCTACCATAAAGTGTAGCGGCTCCTCCCAAAGTAAAGACAGTGGAGTCGTTGGATTCATAAACAACCGGTGCATCGAGTGGTTGTTTCTTCTTTACCGGTGCGATAGAATCAATGCGTACCGTTACCGTATCTGCTTTCAACGAATCATTTCCCTGAAGGGAATCCGTTTGTGCGGTATTGGAGGCAATCATTCCTCTTCTTCGACGTTGAGACGTAGCCTCATCGGGAAGCATCAGTAAGACAATCAGCAGTATGAATGATATAAGTATTTTTGCTTTCAATGGCGCCATTAACTAATAGTTTACGCTTGAAGTGGCAAAAGTACACAATCTTCACCAAATATGAGTTAGAATCTTCGTTATTTAATTATTTTTTAGTGCTATAAAAAGAGAGAACACCATCTATCAAAGCGGCTTAGACCTTCTTCACCATATTTTGCAATACTTTGCCGTGCTTTCTCCACTGTTTTCTCTTCATCCAGATGGGTTTTAGAAAAGAATTTATCCGCAAAGCAAATCAATTGTTCTTCCAGGGTGATGGGCAGCATCTCGCGATGAGGAACGGGAAGTTGCTGGGCAATGATATCTTCCAACGAAAGCCCTGCTCCCGTATGGCGTTCGCACACCAATGCGTGTTGGGGAAAACCTTCCGCCCGCAAGATTTCGGCTCCCAAATATCCGTGAGCGATATAAGGATGAGTGCCAAAGCACTGAATGGTTGGAGCGTCCGTCTGAAAAATACCAATATCATGCAACAGAGCGGCTTCTTTCACAAAGCTCCGGTTTAAACGCAATTCGGGATGAGCATCCAGCATTTTCATTGCTTTTCCGGACACTGCCAGACTATGTATTACTAAGATTTGTCTCTGCTGGGTATTCTCCGGATAATACTTATCAATGATTTCGTATGGATTCATGTGCTTTATTTTTGCTCTCTTGATGAGAAATTAATATTTTTGTGCAATATTACAAAAAAATTACCGATATGCAAACTAGAGTTTCCTTCATTCTTATATTTTTGTTCATTATGTTGTTGCCAATGCGTGTAAACAGTCAAATTGTCACGGGAGCAGAACAGATGGATCAATATCTGCCGTTGCTGAAAGGAAAACGCATCGGAATGGTGGTCAATCACACTTCTGTTGTGGGAAGAAAGCAGGTTCATCTTCTCGATACCTTATTAAAGAGAGAGGTCCGGGTGGTCAAGGTATTTGCTCCCGAACATGGTTTCCGTGGTAACGCAGATGCAGGTGAAACAGTGAAAGACGGAAAAGATTCCCGCACCGGCATTCCTATCGTATCGCTTTATGGTGACAACAAAAAGCCGTCAGCTGCCCAACTAAAAGATGTCGATGTGATTGTATTCGACATTCAGGATGTAGGGGCACGCTTTTATACCTATATAAGCACGATGTATTATGTGATGGAAGCTTGCGCAGAGAACAAGAAAGAAATGGTTGTACTGGATCGCCCCAATCCGTGCGATTATGTGGATGGTCCGATACTCAAACCTGCCTACCGGAGTTTTGTCGGTATGTTACCTCTTCCGGTTCTCCACGGATGTACCATCGGCGAACTGGCACAGATGATAAACGGGGAAGGATGGATTGCCAACAAGAAAAATCCTTGTTCATTAAAGGTAATTCCAATGACCGGATGGAAACACGGAGCACCTTATTCACTTCCCATCAAACCGTCGCCCAACCTCCCGAACGACCAGTCTATCCGATTGTACGCCTCACTCTGTCCTTTTGAAGCCACCCGCGTCAGCGTGGGACGGGGGACAACTTTCCCTTTCCAGGTATTAGGCGCACCTAATAAGAAATACGGAAGTTTCACTTTTACTCCCCGCTCCTTACCCGGTTTTGACAAAAATCCGATGCACAAAGGTATCACCTGTTATGGGGAAGATCTCCGGAATGTAACCAATGTAAATGGATTTACACTCCGCTACTTCTTGGACTTTTATCGCTTATCCGGCGAAAAAGCAGCTTTCTTCTCCCGTGCCCGATGGTTTGATTTGCTGATGGGAACTGACAGCGTACGCAAAGCTATCCTCAAAGGAGAATCGGAAGAGGCTATCCGGAATAGTTGGCAAAAGGAATTACAGGATTACAAGGAGATCAGAAAAAAATATCTTCTCTATGAGTAAAAAACTAGTATCATACTCTCATTCATTTTCATAAACCACTTATAATTAAAAGAATAAGTATGATAGATAACTATTATTTCCGGCATCTATCATACTTAGACCATCAAAAACGGGGTATCTATCATACTTGATTAATCCAATTGTCCGAGTAACCTAAAGATTTATATTCCATCATCGCCCGATTTATAGTCAGTTCAGGGTCCTGCATTTCATCCAAACGCTCTTTGGCGACTTGAGCCATCCACATTTTAAAGGGTTCCGCTTTGGGCGAGGGAATAGATTGAATTAGACGGAAAAGCTGTTGGGTTGTAGCTACATCTGTCTTATACAGTTTGCCGTCAGAAGAGGGTAATTTCAGTTGTCCGATTTCTTCGGACAACTGACTTCCTTCTGTTTTCAACTTCTTTTTTAAATCCCCCCAATACTTACGAGGACGCTCACTGTCTGTTAATACTTCAATCACATCCACAATGGAAAAATACCATTCCTCCTTTTGGTCATCCCAAACAGCACGGATCTTTTTATCTTCAAATACTTTTATAGCATCTTTTTTAGTCATAGCATTATATATCTGATGTAAATAATTAATAAATAACAAAATCTATTCTACCTCCAAAGGTACAACATGATAATACGTACCATACGTTTTCCGTTTAGATTTCACTCCGAGCCGCTGCAAGATACGTCCGAAATAAGACGCCTGCCTGGCGGAAAACGTCATTTTACTTGCTTTCTGAATCCGCCGCAGAATATCAATAGCCAGTAGCCATTCTCCTTCTTCCTCTTCTTCCGCCCTACGATAATAAACCATAAATAACTGTTCGATGGCAGGAGATTGTTCAAACTCCCGGTTGTTTTCCGTCATGATAGCCTCTTCTTCGGAGTCAAACCAATAACGTTCGTTGTGATAAAGCAACTCCAACGCCTGTGCATAAAGCTGTTCATAATCAATAGGACGCGACACATCTATAGCTCCCGTCATGTAAATACCGATGAAACGACGGCTACCGGAAGTATCCGTCAACAAATCCCGATGATTGCTCGTGGCAATGAACGATGCATACCGGCGAAGCTCTTCCACTGCCGAAGCATTCGGACGACGTGTGTTCACCACCGGCTTTTGCAGAATATGTTTCAGAAAAGCCTGCTGGGTAGGACTAATCTGATCGAATTCATCCATATTGATAAGCAGAAAGCGATTCAGATACAACTCCGCGTCCCGTTTCCGACTGAAATCAATGCTATCCGTATAGTACGCCTGTAAAGCAGGAGGAAGAAGCATTCTGCAAAAAGTCGATTTCCGATATGCCTGTGGACCAATCAGCAAAGGTGACGTACTGTTGGCGTGTTTCTTATCCATTCCCCTCCAATGGGCAACCATATTCAAAAACCACCGACGGAACAACGGCGCCCAATGTGGATTATCACAGGGAAAACGGTTGGCCAGTTCCAAAATCCGGTCTTTACCATCCCAGTGAGGCAGATGATACAAAAAATTCTCCACAGGCTGATAAACAGGCACATGATCAGAATCCAAATAGCGGATTACGTCCCTATCCCACATTTTCACCCCTTCATACATGGCATTCATCGTGATACTCGCCAGCACCCGCTTGTCCACCGGACGAAAATAGAAATTAAAACTATTCCGTTCGCGATATTCCACTTCCGTGGTCAGCGTATTGTATCGAAATTCATAACGGCGCTTCATAAATTCGTCCATCTGCATGGCGAAAAGCTGTTCGGCCGTCAGACTGCTCTTCTTGCCGAATCCCTTGGCGGAACGGTAGACACTTTTCACAGTTTCGCGAATCAGTAACTCGTCCGAAGGGAGCCGGTAGTGCGCCTTTGTCCACCGCACAGTATCTTCTTCGGGGATACCTGCCCGAAAGCAATGCTCCGCCAAACACACTAGTAGCGGTTGCAGATCGTCTCCTTCCCGGTATCCGTCCAGTTCTTCGAGCGCCCTGTTGAATGCAGCGGAGAAAAGCACCGACAATGCTTCATAATTTTCATATCCGGGCGCCATTCGCTGCAAAGGAGAATCAGTTTCCCGCGTTCGTTTGATAAAAGTCGTTTCGGACGGAAGACTGACGGGCTGCTTCATATAAATGGGCATTGCTTTCGGATTGAAATAAAGTTCAGGATCATACGTCAGCCTGCAATATTGTTCGAGCGACGGTTCTTTCAGTTCGATATCAAAAGGCAGTTGTGGCTGATAATATTTCACAGCCGTCTGATAAGCATGCGCGTGAAAAAGTTCCGCTTGCTCGCGTAAAGTCGGCAAGCGGTCGTCCGGATAGGTGAACCGCACCCATATCTTTACTGATTTGCCGGAAGATCCGGTAAAAGCAAGGTATGTTTGCGGAAGCTCTTTGACCAGTTCTTTTATTTCGTCGGCTTCCGCCCTCCCCGAAAGGTTATTGACTTCCATCATCACTATGCCGTTATATTCATTCAGGGTCATTACCCCTTCTTTACGGACAAAAGCTGCGGCAGGCATCACTTTGGGAACTTTACGCACCTCTTCAATCGAATTTCCCGGAAGAGTATACCGCAAGACTTCCCTCATCTTTGAGACGGGCTGCGCCTTGACTTCCGTTTTCATCTGCTCCAAAAGGAGCTCCATTTTCAACGTCCGTAAGGTTTTTACCTTGCCATCGTCTCTGACTAATGTTATTTTCATCTTTTTTTATTATTATTTCCAGTAAAAGGAAAGCTGCACTACAGCCATACAAAGATACAACATGCTCTTCGTCCAAACAAATTTCACTGCTTTTATTTGCCACGCCACACGACTTTATTTTATAGAAATAATGCTTACTAAATTTGCGAATAAAGGCAGGATGATGTATCTTTGCAGGCAGTAAGACTTCAGCCCGCATAAGTGTGCCGTACAGCCCACCTATGCGGGCTGTATAGTTTACATCTGTGGGCTCTACAGCCCACGAATGTGTGCCCAAGAAAAGCTACTGATTCCAGTTGATTATCCAGGTTGCAATTGTAGGTTATCTTACTGCAAAACAATCATTAAAATGCCTTTTAAAAGGTATTTTAGCCACATTAACCCATAATAGAAAAGACATGTACGCAAAGTATGATTTTCGCAAAAAACCGTCTTCGAAAGAAGACGAAGACGAACAGCCGTTGTACCCCCGCATCGTATCGAACGGGACCATCGACTTTCAACAAATTGTAAAAGAGATCGCTCAAGCTTCCAGCTTTACGCCGGCAGATATTGAAGGAGTCCAGCTGGCTATTGAAAATAAAATATCCGAATATTTAGTCAGCGGACATCACGTCCAGTTGGGGAACCTAGGATATTTTTCAGCCAAGCTGAAAGCACGTCCGGTGATGGATGCCAAAGAGATACATGCGCAGTCCATTTATTTCGATAATGTAAATTTTCGTCCATCATCTTCTTTCCGAAAGAAGGTTCGCGGATTTGTGGAAAAAGCGAAGTCGGGATTTGCACATTCCGCCGAAGTTCCGGTGGAAGAGCGTCGGCGCAGGTTGGAGAGGTTTCTGGATGAACGACCGATGATACGACGCAAAGAGTATACGCAACTGACGGGACTACTAAAGAACAAAGCGCTGAATGAATTGAACGGTTGGGTAAAAGAAGGAGTACTTGACACCATTGGAAGCGGCAGTCATAAAATTTATGTGCGGGTTAATACCATGAAAGATTAAACAGTAAAAACAGTGGAATAAGAATGATAGATACCCATATTTCATGAAGAAAGTATGATGGATACAAAATTTCAGAGACATCTATCATTCTTATTCATCAGATTATAACTATATTAGCAAAAAGAATGAGAGTTGTGATAGTTATTTTCTACTCTAAGAACAATCAGTTAATAACAAAACAATGAAAGATAAAACACAAAAAAGCTTCAGGGAAATAGCCCGGACATTACTTCTTGTTTTCTGTTATGCCTTTGGTAGTCATGCTTTTGCATTGGCTTTAGAGCACGAACAAACAGTAGAAATTTATAAAGTAACAGATGTCCCCAATCCGCGTAATGAAAGCTCTTCCAATTGGGTTAGCAATCCGAATCAGATATTGGATGAAAGTTATGTGTGGGAGATAAATAATATGTTGTCACAGTTAGAAGACTCATTGAGTATTGAAGTGGCGGTTGTTGCGCTCTCTTCTATTGGAGAAGATATTCCAGCAGAGTTTGCCCACAAGCTTTTTGAGCACTGGGGCATCGGAAAGAAAGCGGACGACAACGGATTACTGATTCTTTTAGTACTCGATCAACGTAAAGTCACTTTCGCAACCGGATACGGTTTAGAAGGAGTACTTCCCGACGCTTTATGCTTTCGCATTCAACAGAATGAAATGGTTCCGTGGTTTAGAAAAAACGACTTTGACAGAGGAATGACAGAGGGAGTCCGGGCTGTAACATTAGTGCTCTATGGAAGCGACTATGAACCAGTTTCTCAAGGCATTTCTGATAATTACTGGAAAAGTGCCGGCAATACGTTGTGGAATTTTCTGGCAAATCAGTCGCCTATGCTTTGGATATTCTTGATACTGGTAAATGTTCTCACTTATCGCATGAAGGTAAATAAAGCTCGCCCCAAAGACGGTTCAGCATTAGCAGCAATCAAAGTCCTGACACTTTACAGCCCACTTGGATGTCTTGTGTTGTTTTTTCCGGTCTGGCCTGCACTTATTGCGGCATCCTTATGGTATAAGTTCTACCAAAAACAACGTGTTATTTTGCAGAGTAAGACCTGCGACTCTTGCAAAGCTGTGGCTTTACAACTTTTATCCAATGAGCTTGCAACCCCTTTATTATCTGCTTCCGAGCAAATGGAACACAAACTAGGTTCTGCCATCCACCGTATTTATCAATGTACTTCCTGCGGCTGGATATTGCGGTATAAATCTGTCGTCGGAAGCGAATATAAGATGTGTAATCAATGCCATACCATTGCTTCCAAGCGTATCAGTCCGTGGAAAACAGTTAAAGAAGCCACATATTCCGATGCCGGATTGGAGGTTGCCGACTATCTTTGCCTAATGTGCGGAGATAAAAAGCAGGCAACACAGAAGATTCCCCGCAAGACACCCCCAAATAGTGACAGTCCTAGTAATAGTCACAGTAGCAGTAGCAGCAGTAGTAGTAGCGGCAGCAGTAGCAGTAGCGGCAGTTTTGGTGGTGGACGTAGCGGTGGCGGTGGAGCGTCAAGTAGTTTTTAAGATCGGCTATTCATTTGAAGAAGTCGACTAACCAAACAAAGACGTGGAAACACATCTCACCTGAATATTTTCATAGAAAAATGGTTATCCACTCCTTTATTCTAACTATTTTTGCATAGATAACCGAACATAAAAAAGTGAAATGAATATTGAAGAATTTAGAGAATACTGCCTGTCTTTTAAGGGAGTCCATGAAAAGATGCCGTTTCCCAATGTGCCCGACAAATATAGCCGTGACGTTCTATGCTTTTATGTAGCGGACAAATGGTTCTGTTTCGTTAACATTGAGATTTTCGATTTTTGTTGTATCAAATGCAACCCTGACGAATCCGGAGAACTGCAGACTGAATATACCGGCATAAGACCAGGATGGCACATGAACAAGAAATATTGGATCAGTGTTTATTTCAACCAAGATGTACCTGATGAGAAAATCAAAGAGCTTGTAAGCAACTCCTACGATATTGTAGTTAAAAGTTTGACAAAGAAAGAACGGGAAATGCTATAAATAAAGGGAGGATTCAAAAACCTCCCAAATGTAAATCTTGTATTTTGTTTTCTTTCCAAAAAACAGTGAAATTATAATTTACACCACTATTCCTGTAAAACACAATCTCCCAACTATCACTATATAGTACAGCCGGCACGATCGTATAGGGATAAAATTCATCCTGCCAGGATCCGTATATTTTTTCTTTATGTTTCTGCTGGCTTTTGCTGGACAGCATGCTATCTAGTTGTTCGGCCATAGGTACCCAATTCTGCAATAGCACCTGTAATTCCAATAATTGCCTGGAGAACGGAGCAGAAGCGTCCCCTTCTATCAAAACAAGAGTTTCTACCGAGTAAAAAGGCAATTGCACTGCACCACTCCAAAGGTAACATTTATCTCGCCACCAATCACAAACCTTACAGGTAAAGATGCCCAAACCTTCCACTTTATACTCTCTCTTAGTTCCAAACAACTCGTTTATCAGTGTCTTGAATACTTTCATTACTTTTCCCATCGTTTTCTTTTTTTTTAGTATGCACTAACAATGTTACTATGATTTCTGGAATCTTACCGCTTGCTATGTGGGTGTGTTTGTGTGCATATTGTTCAATTTTAAGTTTTTATTCTTCGTAATAAGTAAAGATACGCTCGACATAAGGTTTTAATATACGACCGAGCCCCGTGCCAAAATCAACATAATCTTTGAAATTCTTTGTTTCAATCCAGTTACCATTCGCATCACAGCCGTAGTCTTGGAAGTCTTTGTAGAGTATTTCAAATCCTGGCCGCTCGTCAATCGGCCGTCCTTGTTCATCGTATTTCTCTTGCACGATACTATTACGAACAACGGTTTTCAGTTTACCGTTCGGATAATATTCACGTTTACACCAGGACTCTAACTCTTTATTACCTTCATCGTCAATCCTATATTTTTTCACAACGCGATTACTATCACTGTATTCATAGATGAAATGCGTTTCCGGCCTATCACGACTCAGCAAATCATACACTTGGGTCTGCGCCAACAAGCCATTTGTATCATACTCATAGACTGTTTTTCCCGATAATTCCCCTATATTATAATATTCCCTCTTCTCTACCAACAAATCATGTTCGTTATAATCATATTCGGTCATAGCCGGTTTGTCAATCGTGCCGTCAATCTGTTTGGTTCGAATAAGATTTCCCCTGACGTCATAAGTATTTATCTCCCCATGGGAATCACTATACACAATTTCCAACAGTTTCCCGTCAGTATTATACTTACTGACAATCGTACTGTTAGTTTTCGGAAAGCTAAGTGTAGATGTATGTCCCCAAGTCTCATAGGTATAATCGGTCTTTCGGATAATATTTTCTTGTTTGTCGTACTCGTTGCATTGAGCAAGATTGCCGTCGATATTGAAATGAAAATGGTAGTGATGTATTCCGTCCTCTTCCCATTTCTCGCCTTTTTTGAATTTCACCGAGAAGAAAGACGATGTATTTTCCGGACGATAATAATAGATATCCAACGTTTTGACTTTTCCGTTCAACCCCATCCTGCTTTTGTCGTTATTAACAGAATCTATTGTCGGAGGAATGTATTTCAAAGGAGATTGTTGGCAACCTGCAAACATCGATATAATCAAACTTCCTAAAATAACAAGGACTACAACGGCTTTATTTTTCATGTTTTCTTTGTGTGTTACAATGTTTCGACGCAAAGATAACAAAAAAGAACCAGTTCTAAAATATAACTGACGTAAAAGATTACTTTCGTGTTATTATAATATCATCAAAGCAGAGTTCCAATGACTGATTATCGGGTTTATACTCTGTCCAATCTTTCGGATCGCCACTTTCGTTGTCTATCATTAAATGATAATAAGAGAAGCCAGAGCGTGGATCAGGCAATCTATGAATCTTATAGCTCCCTACAGTTGCCAACTCATTATCTTCAACGACTTTCAGCCAGCCTAAAGCCTTGTCTAACTGTTGAAGATGAGATAACTTATCCTGCTCGCCTTGTTTTAAAGCGTCAACTGTTTTTGTTCTTTCGTTTTGTAATAACTCTATTATATCTTTCATGCTTTCCACTCGGTTAGTATTGAATTAAAATCTTCAAGCATCAAGTCGAAGTCATAATCCAGCTTCTTCTTTTTTAGCTTGTCAGTTACGTGGTTTAAAGCAAACAGAATATATTCACTTAGCTTTAACCTCTGTTCGGAATGACTTAATTCGCTGAATTCTTTTTCAAGGTTTAGTCCGATTCTAATTTTCCCGGTATCTGCCCTGAATGGTCCAAATTCAAAACGATTGCGAAGGAAATATCCGTTCTTCTCTATTTCTTGCCTGGTAAACATAGTGAGCAGTGTCCGATAGAAATCTTTTTGTTTCAATTTCAACTTTTCATCGGCTATGATATAGTTTGTTTTACAATGGTCGTGGTCATAATAACTATACGAACAATTAATTATAATTCGATTAATAGCACGTCCGTATATTTCGGGGCGCATCCTTCTATCCAACTCTGGTTTCAGTTCTTTGTCAACGCTCTCGATTACTACCTTGGAGTTTTCATAGCAGTTACCAATTGTCCGCTTTATCCAAACCGGATTTTTAGGAATCCAGTTTCTCTGGCTTTCAAGCCTTATATCCTGTATATCTTCCTTTATCTCATATTCCCAAAATACGGATTGCTTTTGATTCGGGTCGTCAGGACTGAAACAATAACTTGTCCTTCCCTGCTCCATAGTAAAACCGTTGACTCTTTTCGACCAAATGGCATCGACAAAACGAGTTTCTCCAAATTTATTTTGAAAACAAGTCGCGGGATTTCCATTAAAGAATTGTCCTCTCAATGCTTCGACGGGTTCGTGATTTCCCCAGCCGATAATAGCCAGACTCTCGCAAAGGCGAACGGCTTTATTCCATTCTCCGGCATTTTTATAATCCGCATATTTCAGAAACTCGGCAAACAAGCGTTCGCGCAACTGTTCTATTTCTGATTGAGACTGCAAAAATTCTTCCAGTTCTTTTAAGTCTTCTATTTCAAATATCTTTTGCTCCACCACATTTGCCCTTAATTTCAATCTCAGTTTTTTAGTATTATGCAGAAATCTCAGCCTCTTTCTTTCTCTTTTTCCACAACTGCCACGAATTAATAATATTCTGCCACAACACATACGAACCGGGAGCCACAGAAGACAATGGATTCAAATAAGTATGTGCCATCCAAATAGCCAAAATCGTATTCTTTTGTCCCAACGCCTGCCCGCCACTGATACGGTCATTATAAATTGAGCCGATTATCTTCCCCAAAAAGAACTGCAAACAGCAAGCAATCAGTGCTCCGACAGCAATCATGATTTCCGTAAAACCATCCGCTGGGTCATTGAGCAAGGAATACAACGTCTGCGCTGTTACGATAGCTAAAGATACAGCCCACAAATAAAAAGCAAGTTCATGATAGCCCAATAACTTCTGATGCACCTTTGGCAAACACTTACTCAACAACCAGGCAGCCAAAAAAGGACAAATCAACAACGGAAATACCTTACCTAAAATAACAAGAAACGCCTCCCAAAAAGTGACATCAGGATGCACCTCCACCAAAGGAAAAAGAATAGGCACAGCAATAGCCGCACCGATATTTGCTATCAATGTATAAGTGGTCAGACTGGCTGCACTCCCACCCAACTTGGAAGTAATCACCGCAGCAGCCGTAGCCGTAGGACAAATAATACAAACCATCACTCCCTCTGCTACTATTTTATCAAAGCGATAAAGCAACAAATAAGCAGCCAACGCTCCGCCAATCTGAATCAATAACAACCACAAATGGAGAGGTTTAGGCTTCAAATCACGAGGAGATACCTTACAGAAGGTCAATAGCAACATCGTAAAAATAAGATAGGGAGTCAGAAAAGAAAGGCTGATAAACAGCGGATAACCTATAGCACCTACCAGCATAGCAATAGGTAACGTCCAATTCTTCAAAAACTTAAGCATCGTCGTACATTTTAACTTCGAAGCACAAAGTAACGGAGATTTCAGGAAAAAAGCTACCATTAAACCGAAAAAAACACAAAACTTAATGGCAAATAATGAGTTTTCTACAAATTTCTACTACATTTGCACCGTATTATAGATATGAAACTGAATAGACCGTACATATTATACATATTCATTTGCCTCTGGCTACTTTTTCTACCCTCATGTACTAACCACTTATGGGGGAAGGATTTTGTAGTAGTTATTGACGCAGGACATGGCGGACATGATCCGGGCGCCATCGGCAAAATCTCGAAAGAGAAAAATATCAATCTGAACGTTGCCCTGAAAGTGGGAAATCTGATTAAAAGGAATTGCGACGACGTCAAAGTGATTTACACCCGTAGCAAAGATGTATTCATCCCTTTAGACCGACGCGCAGAAATTGCCAACAACGCGAAGGCTGATCTCTTTATTTCCATTCACACCAATGCACTGGCTAACAATCGTACCGCAAAAGGTGCTTCAACCTGGACACTGGGTTTGGCCAAATCAGACGCAAATCTGGAAGTTGCCAAGCGAGAGAACTCCGTAATCCTCTACGAAAGTGACTACAAAACAAGATATGCCGGTTTCAACCCGAACTCTGCCGAGTCATATATTATATTTGAATTCATGCAAGATAAATACATGGAGCAGAGTGTACACCTGGCTTCGCTGATGCAGAAACAATTTCGCCAAACTTGTAGAAGGGCAGACCGTGGAGTGCATCAAGCCGGATTCCTTGTCTTAAAAGCGAGTGCCATGCCGAGCATTCTGATAGAACTAGGATTTATTTCTACGCCCGAAGAGGAACGCTATCTGAATACCGAAGAAGGGGCCGGCACCATGGCAAAAGGCATCTACCGTGCTTTCTTAAATTATAAGAGAGAACATGAACTGCGCCTAACGGGAGTCAGCAAAACGATCGTCCCAACCGAACAGGAAGAAGACAATGCCCCGGCAATTGCCCAAAAGGATACCGAAAGTGTGAACACAGCTCCCCAACAGGAAAAGCTATTGGCCGAAGCAAAAACAAAACCTGCCGCGACAGCAAAAACAGCACCGAAACGCCCAATTGTAGTAGAGAGTGCAACCAATGACAGTGAAATTACGTTTAAGATACAGATACTTACTTCTTCCAAACCTCTCGCCAAAAACGACAAACGGCTGAAAGGACTGAAAGATGTAGACTATTATAAGGAAGGGGGAATATACAAATATACGTATGGAGCCTCCGCCGATTATAACAAGGTGTTGCGTACGAAGCGCACCATTACGGCACAATTCAAAGACGCCTTTATCATCGCTTTCCGGAACGGCGAGAAAATGAACGTCAATGAAGCGATTGCCGAATTCAAGAAAAGAAGAAATAAATAAAAAGATAAAATGAAGTACATTACAAAAGAAGTCAGAATAGGTATTGCAGGTATCGTTGCACTATGTGTGCTTATATACGGAATTAACTGGCTGAAAGGTATACACATGTTTCAACCTTCCAGCTATTTCTATGCCAAATTTGAAAATGTAAACGGACTCACCAAATCAAGCCCGGTATTTGCCGACGGTGTTCGTGTAGGTATCGTGCGTGACATCTATTATGATTATGCCAAACCCGGAAATGTAATTGTCGAAGTGGAACTGGACACGGAACTGCGGATTCCCAAAGGAAGTAGTGCCGAGCTTGTATCCGAACTTATGGGAGGCGTACGCATGAATATTCTTCTGGCAAACAACTCGCGCGAAAAATATGCCGTAGGAGATACGATCCCCGGCACACTGAACAACGGAATGATGGAAAGCGCGGCGAAACTGATCCCAAAGGTAGAAGAAATGCTTCCGAAACTGGATTCTATCCTCATCTCTCTGAACAATATATTAGGAGACAAGAGCATCCCTGCCACCCTGCACTCGATAGAGAAGACAACCGCCAACCTGGCAGTAGTCAGTTCGCAGGTAAAAGGGCTGATGAGTAATGACATACCTCAACTCACCAGTAAACTGAACACCATCGGAGACAACTTCGTTGTCATCAGCGGAAATTTGAAAGAAGTAGACTATGCAGCCACTTTCAAAAAAATAGACGAAACGCTGGCTAACGTAAAAATACTTACAGAAAAATTAAACAGCAAAGATAACACTATCGGACTGCTCTTCAACGACCCGACTTTATACAATAATCTGAATGCAACAACTGAAAATGCAGCCAGCTTATTAGAAGACCTGAAAGAGCATCCGAAACGGTACGTTCACTTCTCATTATTCGGCAAGAAAGACAAGTAGCAAATTATCGTTATATAGATTTTATCTAAATAACGAAGGGCTTTCAAAAGAAAGTAGATTGCTCTTCAAATGTCTATCTACAAACCGAAATAATATTCCCGTACAAACGTACAAAAGTGAGAAAAAAGGCTAAAATTATATATATAAGACATTAACATACAGATACTTACAAAACTGCAAGAGAGGGTAAACAGAGTGTGTCCGACAACAAACGCATAAGTCATTGAAAGTAAACACATTATTGTTAGCATGAAAAAAACAAGAAAAAATAGATTTGTTTTTTCCGAATAAGATTCCCAATTTTGCAAACGTAGAAGTTTTGCTTAATTAATAAATGTATTAAAAGTTACTATGATTGAATCAAATCATGTCGTACTTTGGAACCGCTGTCTCGACGTTATTAAAGACAATGTTCCCGAGACGACATATAATACTTGGTTTGCCCCTATTGTTCCGTTGAAATATGAGGACAAAACGTTGATCTTACAGATCCCGAGCCAGTTTTTCTATGAAATACTGGAAGAGAGATTCGTAGATCTTATACGTAAGACATTATATAAGGTCATTGGCGAAGGAACCAAGTTGATGTACAATGTCATGGTGGACAAGACTTCGATTCCGAATCAAACCGTGAATCTCGAAGCAAGCAATCGTTCTACGGCTGTTACTCCCAAAAGCATAATCGGAGGAAACAAAGCTCCCAGCTTCCTACAGGCCCCTGCCGTTCAGGATTTGGACCCGCATTTGAATCCCAATTATAATTTTGAGAACTTCATTGAAGGATACAGCAATAAACTTTCAAGAAGTGTGGCGGAAGCCGTAGCGCAAAAACCGGGAGGGACTGCTTTCAATCCGTTATTCCTTTATGGGGCATCCGGAGTAGGAAAGACGCACCTGGCAAACGCAATAGGCACGAAAATCAAAGAAATTTATCCAGAGAAAAGAGTATTGTACGTTTCGGCACATTTGTTCCAGGTACAATATACGGATTCTGTACGCAATAACACGACCAACGACTTTATTAACTTTTACCAGACGATCGATGTATTAATCATTGATGATATTCAGGAGTTTGCCGGTGTCACCAAGACGCAGAACAACTTCTTCCATATCTTCAATCATTTACACCAGAACGGCAAACAGCTTATATTAACTTCAGACCGTGCTCCTGTATTGTTGCAAGGTATTGAAGAACGCCTCCTGACCCGTTTCAAATGGGGTATGGTAGCCGAGCTTGAAAAGCCGACGGTAGAACTTCGCAAAAACATTCTACGTAACAAGATACACCGCGACGGATTACAATTCCCGCCGGAAGTGATCGATTATATTGCCGAAAATGTGAATGAAAGTGTACGCGATCTGGAAGGTATCGTCATTGCTATCATGGCTCGTTCCACTATTTTCAACAAAGAAATAGATTTGGATTTGGCACAACACATTGTACATGGCGTGGTTCATAACGAAACGAAAGCGGTTACCATCGATGATATCCTCAAAGTGGTATGCAAACATTTTGATCTGGAACCGTCTGCCATACATACAAAATCCAGAAAAAGGGAAGTCGTTCAAGCACGACAGATCGCCATGTATCTAGCTAAAAACCACACAGACTTTTCAACTTCTAAGATAGGTAAGTTTATCGGTAACAAAGACCATGCAACGGTACTTCACGCCTGCAAAACCGTAAAAGGACAATTGGAGGTGGACAAAAGCTTTAGTGCAGAAGTACAGGAAATAGAATCGTTACTGAAAAAGAGAAACTGAAATCAAGTATTAAGTATAAAGTGTTAAGTATTATCCATACGGACAGGCTTTATTATGCGGTTTCGCACCAGGGTAATACTTAATACTTTATACTTAATACTTGAAAAATACTTAATACTTATTTCAAGAATCCTTGCTGGCGAAGTACTTTCAATAGATTTTCGGACATAAATTCGTTATCTTTCTTTGTGTAACGCACGTCCGTAAAGACTTGAGCCAATGTTTCTTTTTTATTTTCTTCGATAAACTGCTTGTTTTCCGGCAATGATTCTTTGTAGGCATAGAGTTTATCTATTTCTTCCGGTGTATAGTCGTGATATTTTTCATCGTGCACGGCAGCTTCCAAAGGCAAACGGTCTACTTGTGCGGGAATACCATCCGGATAACCTACCGTTATTGTGGTAAGAGGGAATACCAGTTCGGGGAGTTGGAGGGTATCAATAATCATTTGAGGATTATAAGTGGTAGTTCCCAAATAACAAATGCCGAGTCCTGCTTCTTCCGCCAGCGTACAAAAAGTCTGCGCAACAAGCAAAGTATCCATAGACGCATTCATAAAAGACATTAAATTATCGTAGCCCGGCACTGCTTTCCGCTGTTCACACCATTTGCTGAAACGACGGAAATCAGCACAAAAAGTCAGTACAACTGGAGCATTTTTTACCATCGGCTGATTGAAATGAGCAGGCGAAAGTTTCTCCTTCATTTCCGCATCGCGAGTCACAATCACACTATAAAGTTGCATCCCACCCATCGTAGAAGCACGGAAAGAGGTTTCAAGCAAATCATTTAACAAACTCGGATTTATATCTTTAGGCAGATATTTCCGGATAGTTCTTCTATTCTTTACGGTTTCAAACATATCTTTTTTCTGCAAAGATATAAAAAGAAAAAAATATTCCACCACACTAGCGGAATAGAATAGTTTTCTTTTTGGAAAACTTTAACCTTTGAACAAATTTCAATTTTATCTGTTTATCAAATACTTAGCATAAACAAATGGAAAACTTGCAACCTGTTAATAAATTAATTCATTTTTATTTTGATAGATGAAAAAACATTCTTAGCTTTGCGCCTACATTTGTTAACGATAAGTAAACTTCTACATATTACTTATTAAAAACGAGATTTAACACAAATTGAATCGTGGAAAAACAGATTTATTCTTACGACGAAGCCTATGAAGAATCTTTACGATATTTTCAAGGCGACGAGCTTGCTGCAAGGGTTTGGGTAAACAAATACGCAGTAAAGGATTCTTTCGGTAATATCTATGAAAAATCCCCGGAAGACATGCATTGGAGAATTGCAAATGAAGTGGCACGCGTAGAATCGAAGTATCCGAATGCGTTGACAGCAAAAGAACTGTATGATTTACTGGATCACTTCAAGTACATCGTCCCCCAAGGTAGCCCGATGACAGGAATCGGTAACGACTACCAGGTTGCTTCACTATCCAACTGCTTCGTTATCGGAGTGGACGGTGCAGCCGACTCTTATGGCGCTATTATCAAAATCGACGAAGAACAGGTACAACTAATGAAAAGACGCGGTGGTGTAGGTCACGACTTATCACACATCCGTCCGAAAGGTTCTCCCGTTAAAAACTCGGCGTTGACTTCTACCGGTCTTGTTCCGTTCATGGAACGATATTCGAATTCCACTCGTGAAGTAGCTCAAGACGGACGTCGCGGTGCATTGATGTTGAGCGTGTCTATCAAGCATCCGGATTCGGAAGCATTCATTGATGCCAAGATGACCGAAGGTAAAGTGACCGGAGCAAACGTTTCTGTCAAGTTGGACGACGCTTTCATGCAGGCTGCCGTAGACGAAAAGCCGTATGTACAGCAATATCCTATCGACTCTGCCCAACCTACATTCACCAAGGAAATCGACGCTTCTACCTTGTGGAAGAAAATCGTTCACAATGCATGGAAATCGGCAGAACCGGGCGTTTTGTTCTGGGATACGATTATCCGTGAATCTGTGCCTGATTGCTATGCAGACCTGGGTTACAGAACGGTATCTACCAACCCATGCGGAGAAATTCCTCTATGTCCTTACGATTCTTGCCGCTTACTGGCTATCAATCTATATTCTTATGTGGTAAATCCGTTCAAACCGGATGCTTATTTTGATTTCGACCTGTTCCAAAAACACGTGGCTCTCGCTCAACGGATCATGGACGATATTATCGACCTCGAACTAGAGAAGATCGAACGTATCATGACCAAGATTGACGAAGATCCGGAAAACGAAGAAGTAAAACATGCGGAACGTGCACTTTGGGAGAAAATCTACAAGAAGAGCGGACAAGGTCGCCGTACCGGCGTAGGGATCACTGCAGAAGGTGATATGCTTGCTGCATTAGGATTGCGCTACGGAACGGAAGAAGCAACGGAATTCTCTGAAAAAGTACACAAGACAGTAGCTCTCGGTGCCTATCGTTCTTCAGTGGAAATGGCCAAAGAACGCGGTGCCTTCGAAATATACAATAGCGAACGTGAACAGAACAATCCGTTCATCCAACGCTTGGCAGCAGCCGACCCGAAACTGTATGAGGACATGAAGAAATATGGTCGCCGCAACATTGCCTGCCTGACGATTGCTCCAACCGGAACGACCAGTTTGATGACGCAGACCACTTCGGGTATCGAGCCTGTATTCCTGCCTGTTTACAAACGTAGAAGAAAGGTGAACCCGAACGATACGAATGTGCATGTAGACTTTGTAGACGAAACAGGGGACGCATTCGAAGAATACATCGTATTCCATCATAAATTTGTTACCTGGATGGAAGCTAACGGATACGACCCGGCCAGACGTTACACTCAGGAAGAGATTGACGAACTGGTTGCCAAATCTCCTTATTACAAAGCGACTTCTAACGATGTCGACTGGTTGATGAAGGTGAAGATGCAGGGAAGAATCCAGAAATGGGTAGACCACTCTATCAGCGTAACCATCAATCTGCCGAACGATGTGGACGAGGATTTAGTAAACCGCCTGTATGTAGAGGCATGGAAATCCGGCTGCAAAGGTTGTACCGTATATCGTGACGGTTCACGCTCCGGAGTGCTGATCTCTACGAAATCGGATAAAGACAAAAAAGAAGGACTTCCTCCTTGCAAACCGCCTACGGTTGTAGAGGTACGTCCGAGAATATTGGAAGCAGACGTTGTCCGTTTCCAGAACAACAAGGAAAAATGGGTAGCTTTTGTCGGATTATTGGACGGACACCCTTATGAAATATTCACTGGTTTGCAAGATGACGACGAAGGTATCTTGCTGCCTAAGAGCGTGACTTGCGGACGTATCATCAAAAATGTGGATGAAGACGGTACCAAACGTTACGACTTCCAATTCGAGAACAAACGCGGATATAAGACGACCATTGAAGGATTGTCAGAGAAGTTCAACAAGGAATACTGGAACTATGCAAAATTGATTTCCGGCGTGCTTCGCTACCGGATGCCGATTGAACAGGTTATCAAACTGGTTGGCTCTCTGCAATTGAACAGTGAAAGTATCAACACTTGGAAAAACGGTGTAGAACGTGCATTGAAGAAGTATATTCAGGATGGAACGGAAGCCAAAGGTAAGAAGTGCCCGAACTGTGGCAACGAGACATTGGTTTATCAGGAAGGCTGTCTGATTTGTACTACTTGCGGCGCTTCCAGATGTGGATAATAGTCCTACGTATGTTAATTAATATATAAACAAAAGATTAAAAGGAGTCCGGTGCGGCTCCTTTTATTTTTTATTCAAAAAAATGTCTTATACTTGCAGTGTCTTACATATACAATCAAAATCTAATATATATGATTCTATCATTTAATATTGAATACCGCACCAATTGGGGAGAAGAAGTAAGGATTTCCGGCTTATTTCCGGAATCAATTCCTTTACACACCACCGATGGGATCTATTGGACGGCAGAACTTGAGCTTGAAGTCCCTCAAGAAGGGATGACTATCAATTATAGCTATCAGATAGAGCAAAACGGAATAGTTATCCGCAAGGAATGGGACAGTTTTTCGAGATCTATTTTCTTATCAGGCAGCTCCAGGAAGATATACAGAATCAATGATTGCTGGAAAAATATCCCGGAACAACTGTATCTTTATAGTTCTGCTTTTACAGAAGCCTTACTGGCACATCCTGAAAAAGAGAATATCCCGCAAAGATATAAGAAGGGACTGGTTATCAAGGCCTACGCCCCACGTATCAACAAAGATTATTGCCTGGCAATTTGTGGCAACCAGAAATCATTAGGTCACTGGGACCCGGAGAAAGCGGTGCTGATGAGTGATACCAATTTCCCGGAATGGCAGATAGAACTGGACGCCAGCAAACTAAAATATCCGCTGGAATATAAATTCATCCTCTACAACAAACAGGAAAAGAAAGCAGACTGCTGGGAGAAAAACCCTAACCGCTATCTGGCAGACCCGGAACTGAAGACCAACGAAACGCTCGTGATTTCCGACCGATATGTTTATTTCGACATTCCCGCATGGAAAGGGGCAGGAATCGCTATACCCGTATTTTCTTTAAAATCAGAGAAAAGTTTCGGAGTAGGTGATTTCGGCGACTTGAAACGTATGGTAGACTGGGCAGTAAATACTCGCCAGAAAGTTATTCAGATTTTACCGGTCAACGACACCACCATGACTCATGCATGGACGGACTCTTATCCTTATAACAGCATTTCTATTTATGCTTTCCATCCGATGTATGCGGATATCAGGCAAATGGGAACTCTGAAAGATAAAGAAGCGGTATCGAAATTCAGCAAGAAGCAAAAGGAACTGAACAGCCTCCCTGCTATTGACTACGAAGCGGTCAACCAAACTAAATGGGAGTTTTTCAACTTACTGTTCCGACAGGAAGGAGAAAAGGTATTGGCTTCCAAAGGTTTCAAAGATTTCTTTGAAACGAACAAGGAATGGCTGCAACCTTATGCAGTCTTTAGTTATCTGCGCGATGCCTACAAAACGCCCAATTTCCGCCAATGGCCGAGACACTCTGTTTACCAAGCGGAAGATATAGAAAAAATGTGCCAACCGGGAACAGCAGATTATCCTCACATCTCGTTGTATTATTATATCCAGTATCATTTGCATCTGCAATTGTTGTCTGCAACCGAATATGCCCGCCAACACGGTGTTGTATTAAAGGGGGATATTCCAATTGGTATCAGCCGCAACAGCGTGGAAGCCTGGACAGAACCTCATTACTTCAATCTCAACGGACAAGCGGGTGCTCCGCCCGATGATTTCTCGATCAACGGGCAAAACTGGGGATTCCCCACATACAACTGGGATGTCATGGAAAAAGACGGATACCGCTGGTGGATGAAGCGTTTTCAGAAAATGGCGGAATACTTCGATGCTTACCGGATCGATCATATCCTCGGTTTCTTCCGTATTTGGGAAATACCAATGCACGCTGTACACGGATTGTTAGGCCAGTTTGATCCTTCTTTGCCGATGAGCCGGGAAGAAATCGAAAGTTATGGTCTAACGTTCCGCGATGAATATCTGCTACCATTCATCCATGAATCTTTCCTCGGACAGTTGTTCGGACCACATACCCATTTAGTCAAACAGGATTTCCTTGAATCGGTTGATGACTCCGGACTTTATCGGATGAAACCGGGATTCGAAACACAACGGGAGGTAGAACAATTCTTTATCGGTAGAAATGATGAAGATAGTGTCTGGATTCGGGAAGGGCTTTATTCATTAATCAGCAACGTCTTATTTGTTGCGGATAAGAAAGAGGAAGGTAAATACCACCCGCGCATCGGTGTGCAACGGGATTTCGTATTCCGGTCGCTGAACGAAGAAGAGAAAAATGCGTTTAACAGACTATACGACCAGTATTATTATCACCGGCACAACGAGTTCTGGTATCAACAGGCTATGAAGAAGTTACCTCAACTGACACAATCAACCCGCATGTTGGTTTGTGGAGAAGATTTGGGGATGATTCCTGCTTGTGTGTCATCGGTGATGAATGATCTCCGGATTCTTAGTCTGGAAATTCAGCGAATGCCTAAGAATCCGATGCATGAATTCGGGCATTTAAATGAGTATCCGTACCGGTCTGTCTGCACAATCTCCACTCACGATATGTCTACGTTGCGTGGCTGGTGGGAAGAAGATTATCAACAGACCCAACGTTACTATAATGCAACGTTAGGACATTACGGAGTTGCACCGACAACTGCCACTCCGGAGTTGTGCGAGGAAATCGTACGCAACCATCTCAACAGTAATTCCATTCTCTGTATCTTGTCTTTCCAGGATTGGTTATCGATAGACGGGAAATGGAGAAATCCGAATGTGGCGGAAGAGCGAATTAATGTTCCATCCAATCCACGCAATTACTGGAGATACCGAATGCATCTCACTCTGGAACAGTTGATGAAAGCAAAAACACTTAATGATAAGATTGGTGAACTGATTAAATACACAGGAAGAGATCCGAATAAATAGAATAAAAGATACAAGTAACTTTCAAAAAGGATATTTTCCGGACACTACCGACGCGGATAACACTAGATTAAGAACACTAAAATCTATGTGATCCGCGTCATTCGTTTTTCAAGGATATATTGATAACAGAGGTAAAATAAGGAGTTTCAAAACATAGTCAACCGTTTTTTTCGCAATAATATCATTACTATATATCATACTTTTTCGCTTTTCGCATCATTCGTTTATTTTTTCAATGTTCCTCTTTTTATTCCGATTTATAAAGTATCTTTGCGCCGAAAAAGAGAAATTAAAAGAGATAATGGAAGGCAACCAGAGCAGACGTATTGATTTTGTGGACTTAACCAAAGGAGTCTGCATTATCCTTGTGGTAATGGCACACGTTGGAGGGGCCTTCGAACAACTGGATACGAATTCGATGTTATCCTGTTTCCGCATGCCGCTTTACTTCTTTATCTCGGGAGTGTTTTTCAAATCATACGAAGGCCTGCTCGGATTCATCCTGCGAAAAATAAACAAATTGATTATTCCTTTTCTTTTCTTCTATCTAAGTGCATTTCTAATGAAATACATTGTTTGGAAGATTGCTCCGGGGGTATTTCAACTGCCTGTGTCGTGGAATGAACTCTTGGTTGTATTTCATGGACACGACCTTATCAAGTTCAATCCACCGATCTGGTTTCTACTCGCATTATTCAATTGCAACATCCTGTTTTATCTAATTCACTTTCTGCGCGAAAAGCATCTGCCTGTCATGTTCGCTGTGACAATCCTGATTGGTTGCGCAGGATTTTATCTCGGAAAATTACAGATAGAGTTACCCCTGTATATAGATGTTTCCATGACTGCCCTCCCCTTCTATGTGACCGGTTTCTGGATCCGACGGTATAATTTCTTTCTATATCCCAGCCATCGTTTCGACAAACTGATACCGGTTTTTATTGTATTGGCACTGGTGGTAATGTACTTTACCGCTACCACATTGGGTATGCGTACCAACAATTATACGGAAAATATTTTTCAAGTATATATCGCTGCGTTTGCAGGAATATTTATGATTATGTTACTTTGCAAAAAAGTGAAGAAGATAAAGGTTGTTTCTTACTTGGGACGATATTCAATTATCACCTTGAGTATTCATGGACCGATACTTCATTTTTTAGGTCCATTAGTCAGCCGTTATATTCACAATAGTTGGGCACAGGCAAGCGCACTTCTGCTTATAACATTAAGCATCTGCCTTCTGCTCACCCCCGTCTTTCTTAAAGTGATTCCACAAATGGTTGCACAGAAAGACCTGTTAAAAGTCAAACAAGATCACACTAAAAAGACAGTATATGAAGATAAACAGTAGCTATATCCTTTTGAAGGAAATTCGTTGTTACGCCTATCATGGAGTCGCACCGCAAGAAAATCTGATTGGAAATGAATATCTCATTGACCTGAAACTGAAAGTGGATATCAGCAAAGCTGCCCGGACAGATGAAGTTACCGACACCGTCAACTATGCTGAAGTACATCAGGTGATAGAAAATGAAATGGCTGTTCCCTCAAAATTGCTGGAACACGTTAGCGGACGGATTATACAAAAACTCTTTGACCAATTCCCCTGTATTGAAGAAATCGAACTCCGGCTTTCCAAACGAAACCCACCGATGGGAGCAGATATAGAGTCTGCAGGAATTGAGCTACACTGCAGCAGGAAATAAGATAATCACAACTGGAAATGAAACATAAATGACGAAATGCAGATAATACGATATTAATAAAGTAATCCGTATCATCTGCATTCCTTTTTAAGCAGGGATATTCAGTAAATGTTCCTCTTTCTAAAAAATCAAGAGAAAAGCTTTGCTTTACGTGAGCTTTTCTCTTGATT